>WNFI01517910.1_pt1 | contig 93927 bp, 82 predicted proteins | sample 5400471 | NCBI WGS metagenome assembly WNFI01 (sample SAMN13153348, study PRJNA577476) | soil metagenome | isolation source: 100 cm saprolite on Douglas fir-dominated hillslope | place: USA:California | collected 2013-09-17 | reverse complement strand
TTGATAAACTTGCTAGTCGCCGTAAATCAATTACGAATTAGTAGTGATGTATAGAAAAGCATAGTGCAGGTATTCTGCGGTCACCTATGAAGGGCCGCCGTAATTTTGATAAGCGATAACTGGGGAGTTTCGCAATTATTAACGATTAAAACACTGCACTATGCCTACCAGAAAGTTACAAAATCCGGATGAATTTCTGGCACAGAAATTTTATGTAGGGATCGACGTCCATAAGAAATCCTGGGCAGTTACCGTCCGGTCCTTGAATTTCGTGGTTGCTCATTTTACTCAGCCTCCGTCGCCCGAGGCCTTGTTAAGCCACTTACAGCGCAAATTTCCGGGAGGAGAATATTACTCGACCTATGAAGCCGGCTTCAGTGGAACAGGCGCCCATGAAGAGCTCTGTAAGCTTGGCATTAAGAATATCGTTGTTCATCCGGGGGATATTCCCCGTACGGATAAGGAGAAGAAAAACAAGACAGATGTCCATGACAGCCGTTCGTTAGCCTTTAACCTGGAAAAAGGCAACCTGCATTCGATTTTCGTTATGTCCAGGCAACAGCAGGAGTTCAGGGCCTTGTTCCGTTTGCGGGAATCGAAGGCAAGGGATGTAGCCCGGGCTATTAATCGACTCAAGGGCTGCCTGCTGTACTTTGGTATAGATTATAGCTCAATTTTTGAAGGATACATCTCGGCAAGAGTAATTACCTGGCTGCGCAAATTGCACATGACCAATGAAGCGGGCGCCTTTACTTTAAAAAAGTATATTGACGATTTGGTGCATCAACGGAATGAACTTGGTAAGATAACCAAAGCGCTACGCAGCCAGGCCAAAAAGGATTATAGCCTTCCATACAAATGCCTGCTTTCGGTACCTGGGATAGGCTTTACGACTGCCATAGGCTTATTAGCTGAAATTGGAGATTTTAATCGCTTCAAGGATCCTGCGGAATACTGTAGCTTCCTGGGACTTATCCCCTGGCAGCATAGTAGTAGCGGAGAAAGCATCCAGGTAAAAGGGATACAACCCCGCTGCAATAAGCATTTACGCCCCTTGCTGGTAGAGGCTTCCTGGTTCGCCATAAGGAATGAACCTTCGTTATTAAAGTATTACCGAAAACATGCCGTTAAGAATAGCCGGCACGCTATCATAAAAGTTGCCCGGAAACTGGCCTTAATAGCCAAAGGCGTTGCTCAAAAATTACGAATGTACGATGCGGCATATTCTTCGTTCCCTAACCAGGGGCTTGTTGCACAATAAATTTATACAATGTTACCCCAATAGGAACCATGATTTAACAGCGGCAGTCAAGCGTTACCCAACGGAAGAATATAAAATCATAGTTCCTATTGGGTTGCTATAAAACGCATTATTTATTAAATCGCAACCATCAAAGAAGTAACTTATGATCAAAGGAGGAGAGCGCAATTTTCGAACGGTTACATAGATAACAAAAAGTAGTAGGCGCACCTCTTTCATAAACTTAGATAATTAAGGGCGGCTTCCGCAGGGCGGGATGACCGCAAATAGCAGTTGAAGATTTTTTGATGACTTGCATTTAAAATGTAATTTTATGTAGTCAACTTATTACCATACTGCACAGCTTTTCTACATAGTGGTTCGAGAATTGTCCTGCCAGGTCGATCATAATTTGAAACCCTGTCTGGTAGCAGGTTTCAGCTTTTTGATAATTCCAGGAAAAGTATAAAGCATTCAACGACAGATTGATAGCAGTTCGGATCCAGTCCATATTCCCAATGATCGACGAGTTCTGATTACAATGCTTTCGGTAAACTGTCTTCATAAAACATTTGCACCTTGTCAGCAAAGGCAAATACAAGTTTCTAATACTCTTTTATAATAACTACTGCTTGTTCTGCATTGTCAGCGATGTGTCGGACTAAATTGCCTTCATGCTTTATTGTCCAATCAAATCCACTTCCACAACCACAAATAGCAACTTGATTCCCGTCTTTTGCTATCATAAAAAAGCCACAACAAGGAATTAGTTGCCCCGCAAAGTCTCCTGGCTTGTAATCTACTTCAAGTGTCCGCATTAGATTTAATCCTGCTGCGCTCAACGTCCAGCCGTCACCATCGTTTTCGTCTATAATACCTTGTCGGTAATTCTTACATATACACTTCCATGGGCACATAAGTCAGTTGAGTCATCGACATGCTTAATCCAATTAAGTTTTAAAATTTTCATGTCAAATGATTTTTCATACATAAGGTCTAAGATTTTGGTTGGATGATAATGTGAATTTCCCTTTTTCCCGGCCCACGAGTAATTAGAATTTTCTATTTTGCTGTTTCTTCTGGAGATAACCACTCCCAATAATTATCCCGATGAATAACTTTAGTTGTCGGCGGATGATATTCACCCAAAAATGCTGCCGGGAAGCGGGCCTTTGCTTTAGGGTTCCATTTTAATTCGTAGGCGGAAATTTTTCCATCTTGTTCTTCGATGTAATCTATTTCGGCCTGTGCTGTAGTGCGCCAGAAATAAGTATTTCCATAAAACCCAGTATAAGCCAGCTGCTTTTTCCGTTCGCTAATAATAAAGTTCTCCCACAAAGCACCGACATCATTGCGCTGGGAAACGGGAGCAAAATTATTAATGATCGTATTACGGACTCCATTATCATAAAAATACACTTTGCGGGTACTGCTAATTTCGTTACGTAGATTGCGGGCAAAAGGAGTAAGTCGGAAAATAACAAATGCCTTTTCTAGTAAATCAAGGTAATCGCTGACCGTAGCTTTGTCCGCCCCTACTGTCTGTGCTAATTCGTTATAAGATACTTCATTTCCAACCTGCCAGGCCAATGCCTGCAGTAATTTCAACAGGATCTCTGGCTTGCGAATTCCAGCTAGTTCCAGGATATCCTTATACAGATAGCTGCCAGCCAGATTATTAAGGATCTCTTTTGCATTTTCCGTATTAGTAACTACTTCAGGGTACATACCCGTTACCAGGAAATCTTCCAGGCGTGGGACTGTTTTTGCAAAAGAGAAGTGCTCTTTAATTTCAGACCAGGAGAATGGATAGAGCCGGTATTCCCATTTTCTTCCCGTCAGTGGCTCATTTATCTTACTGGCTATTTCGAGGGAGGAGGAGCCTGAAAGAAAAAGTTGAATGTCCTTTTTGGAATCTATGATCATCTTGGCACTTAACCCTATATTCTCAATTCGCTGAGCTTCATCGATCACTATTACCTTATAATTACCGATATAATTATTAATGAAGGCTTGACTAGGATTATTCCATGCAAGCCGAATAGCAGGATCGTCTCCATTTATGTACAGGAAATTATCTGATATGCCAGAGGCGATCTCATTGATCAATGTTGTTTTTCCAACCTGCCTTGGTCCTAAGACGACGATTGCCTTTTTATAATCAATCTTCTTTTTAAGAACAGATTCGATTGCTCTTTTTATCATTTTAGAGATTGTAATCCCCAAATTTAGCCTTTTTCGGGGATTATAATCTCCAAATCTTGGGGTTCCGACTATCTCTTCCCTCTAATTTTGTAAGATATTAGTTATCAGTGTTTTATAGGCAATGTCCATTTAGGCTCTTTAAATCTTCGGTAAACAGGTTCGACATTTGTCCATCTTTCACGACTATTTTTGAAACCCCCTCTGGCAGCGTATTTTATCTTTCCACATCATTTTTCGTAAACTGCCTTGACAAAATCCATTCCTTGCACACTACAATTACCTTCTAATCCTCCCTATTTTTTATTCAGGGAGGTCCTCCTAACTAATTACAGCGTCAATTCAACCACCGGTATTTCATAACCAGGCTTTTTAAGCGGCAGTGTCACCTCGAGGTCTTCCGTATTCTTTTCCGAAGGCTTATATAGCAGCTCTGAATGATCATTTAAAAATTGGGCATATTTGATCTTGCCCTTATAACCCGGCAAAGTCAGCTTCCCGTTCTCAGGATAATTATACAGGAATACATAAAGACGTTTGGTCGCTTTGTTATAGCTAAGCTTCGTGTTCTCCGGAATGGTATAAGTATCCGGCGCATAAGTACAATGGTAAATGGCCGTACTATTGGCATGCATCCAGTAGGCAATGCTATCCAGTGCGGAGGAGGCCCTGTAATCAAATTCACCCCTTGCCGTTGGGCCTACATTCAAAATAAGATTTCCTCCGTTGCTGACGGAGGTAATTAACAGATCGAGCAGCTGCCGATGGGTTTTCCAGGTATTTTCATCCCGGTAATATCCCCAGGAACCGGAAAAGGTTTGGCAGGTTTCCCAGGTCTGGCCCCTGTACTTTGCCAGTTCAGCCGTGCTTACCTGCTCCGGTGTAACAAAATCGGCCCCGTCTTTATATTCTTCCAGGTCCAGCCTGTTATCTACGATGATGCCCGGCTGTAATTTTCTGATCAGCTTCAGCAATTCCACCGATCCCCAGTCATCCTTTCCTTTTCCATGTCCATCCTTTCGCGGAAAAGAAAAATCGAGCCATAAGATATCTATCTTACCATAATTGGTCAATAGTTCGGTTATCTGGTTACGCATATACTGCCTGTACTTAGCCATATCCCTGCCTTTGTTCAGACGGGCATAGGCTGTGTCGCTTTTATCAGCCGGCGACTGCGGATGGATTTCATCAATGGTATAATCCGGATGGTGCCAATCGAGCAAGGAATAATAAAACCCGATCTTCAGGCCCTGCGCTCTGAAAGCGTCCACATATTCGCGCACCAGGTCGCGTTTGGCATGGGTGTTTGGCGCTTTATAGTCGGTATATTTTGAATCGAAATTGCAAAAGCCCTCGTGGTGCTTGGTAGTAAGTACGGCATATTTCATGCCGGCAGCCTTGGCTTCTCTGGCCCATTTCTGCGGATCGAAAAGGTCCGGGTTGAACTGGTCGAAATACTTTTGGTAGCCCGCATTGTCTATCTTTTCATTATGCTTCACCCACTCATGCCTGGCAGCTCCTGAGTAAAGGCCCCAGTGGATGAACATGCCAAAACGGTCGTCCTGCCACCATTCCATACGTTTCTCTTTCTGAGCATCGGTTTCGGCGCCGATTCTTTTTTGCGCATATCCCGCTGAAAGGGTTAAGAGGGCAAATAGCAGCAACGGTAGTTTTTTAGTCATCATAAGGCTAATTTAAGTGGATTTGATTTAAATCTTCTATTCAATTTAGATTTAATCTTCATTAAAATTATTCATCGCCTTACGATTACGTTCATTACACCCGGCGGAGCGCAGGTCTATAAATTATTATTCCGTTCTTAAATTCTTAACAGGATTAGCCATCGCCGCTTTTATTGCCTGGAAACATACCGTCGCCAGGGCAATTATCATCGCCAAAGCTCCGGCCATCGCAAACACCCACCAATAAATAGGGGTGCGGTAGGCATAACTCTGCAACCAGCTATGGAATGCCCACCAGGCCAGGGGAAAAGAGATGAGACAGGAATATCCCACTAACTGTAAGAAATCTTTTGACAGCAATCCTACCAGGCCGGATATAGAAGCCCCCAATACTTTGCGGATGCCGATCTCTTTGATTCTCCGCTCCGCAGTATAGGCCGCCAGCCCAAACAAACCCAGACAAGAGATAAAAATAGCCAGGGTCGCAAAGATGCCAGCCAGTTTGCCGGTGAGGGTTTCTGTTTTAAACAGCTGATTCAGATCGTCTTCAATAGATTGGAGATCTACAGGATATTCAGGGTTATTGGCTTTCAGGACCGCTGCCACCTTGGTTAATGCATCATGTAGGGGGGCATCGGATTTGAGTCGAATACTTAAATAACGTGTTCCCAATGGATGATTGTACAATAGCAGCGGAGCGCCGGCCTCATATAGGGTATTGTACAAGAAGTCTTTGACGATACCGACTATCTGATAAGAATGTTTTCCTCCATCCGAAATGATACCGCCGACCCGTCCCTCTTTCCCCATTTGCCTGGCCAGCGCTTCATTGATAAGTACATTATTACTGTCCAGCGCGGGATTATCATAAAAGTCCCTGCCGGCTGCTAGTTTCATATTCATCGTGGAGAGGAAAGGTGCATTCACATTTTCCCAGGTGATGAGCGGGTTCTTAGACGGATCTTTTCCCTGCCAGGAATAATTATCGGTATTGCTCCAGATCTGTACTACCGGATACTCGCTTAAGGCGGCATTTTCGACTACCCCTGTTTGTTTCAGATCATGATTTACCCGGGCAAAATGCTCGTCCAGCTTTCCCTGAAGTTCTATATAGATCAGGTCGTTTTTGTTATACCCCAAGTCCCTGCTTTTTACATGCTGTATTTGCTGGTAGATGATCACCGTGCCGATGATAAGGATAATAGAAACGGAAAACTGGATAACCACCAGGCTTTGCCGGATGAAACCTGCGCCGGCACTGGATTTTAGTTTGATGCCTTTCAGGACGGCTATCGGGTTGAAGGAGGATAAATAGAAAGCAGGATAACTACCGGCTATAAGTCCTGTGACCGTGCCGATGGCAATTAAATAAACAATATGAGAGGGCTCCTTAATATGGATCCACAATTCTTTTTCTACCAGGGTGTTAAAAAACGGTAAGGTCACATAGATCAATCCGATAGCGATCAGCACAGCTATAAAGGACAAGAGCAACGCCTCGACTATGAACTGACTTATCAGTTTGCCTTTTCCTGCCCCCATTACTTTACGAACCCCTACTTCTTTTGCCCGCTGCTCAGACCGGGCTGTCGCCAGGTTCATGAAGTTAATGCAGGCGATCAGCAAAATGATGCACGCAATAGCGAAAAATAATTTCACATATTGTATCCGTCCGCCATCCTGTTTCCCGTTGGAAAAGCTGTCGCGTAGATTCCAGTCATTCATCGCGAAGAGAAAACAAGCGGTATTATTGCCCTTGATTTTGGTGCCAATATAGCCGGCTAGTTGTTTATTGACCAGGCTCACATTGGCAGTAGGCTCCAATTCGACATACGTGCGCGCCCAGTTGGCGCCCCAGACCTGCATCCAGGGCATTGTATGGTCGATGTTTTGCAGCGGCGCCAGCCATTGAAATTGAAAGGTGCAATTTTTGGGCAGATCTTTAAATACACCGGTGATAACATAGTCCTGCTTGTTATTGATGCTTAATTTTTTGCCGATGGGATTCTCTCCGCCAAAGAATTTTTTTGATAGGGTCTCATTGATGACTAAGGAATGCAATTGCCGGAAAGCGTTGATGGCCGTGCCATGAATGAAGGGCAGATCGAGCATGGAAAAAATAGTCGAATCGACATAGTCACCCTTCTCATTAATGGATTTATCACCGAGAGTGAATAATTCATTAATGGTCCCGCCCGACCGGGCAACATTTTTTATACCGGGGATCTCGGTCTTTAAGACTTCCGCCATCGGGCCCGGCGTCGCATGAAAAGTGGAGAGCTTTCCCTCATAAGTCTGGTTCTCATAGATCTGATACAGATAATCCCTTTTAGAAAAATTATGGTTAAAAGTCCACTCATCTTCCGTCCACAAAAATATCAGGGAGGCACAGGCGATACCTATTGCCAATCCCACAATATTTAAAAAGCTATACGTTTTCTTCTTTAACAGATTGCGCAGGGTTGTCTTTAGATAGTTTTTCAGCATACCGTCGGTTTTTGAGGAAAGAATTTGGATGGTAGTCGGAGACATTCCACCCACGACGATTCACCCCAATAAAATGCCAGATTGGTAAGAAACTATCAATTAATATTTTATGCATTAGGTGGACGTAGGAACTGTCCGTTTTCGATACGCGCAGTGTTCTATTCCGGCCATCAAGCCTCCTCCTTCGTCAGATCCAGCAACTTATCCGTGTCAGCGATCGCAATATTCTTTCCATCCAGTACGATGATATGATCCTGTGCCAGCTCGTTGATGATGCGAAAGACCGTTTCGTAGGTAGTGCCGGCAAAAAAAGCCAGGTCCTGCCGGCTGAGCGCGACATCGATAGCTCCCTCAGGGGTGAGCCCGAATTTATCTCTCAGCGCCAGAAGGGCCTGGGCAATACGCCCCTTTACCTGCATATGGGCCAGGTTGCGCATTTTTCTTTCCGATTCCTGTAATTCATCGGCGAAAAATAACAGCAGCTGGTAGATGAATTCGTAATTTACTTTCAAGGTAGCCTGGAAAAAATCCAGGTCGATAAAACAGGCATTCACCGGTTCGATAGCCGTCGCAGAGATAGGATAATAACTCTCATGCCCAAGACCCCGGTGACCGAAAATATCTCCTTTTTTGGCAAAGCGGATGATCAGCTCTTTCTCCGTTCCCCATTTTTTATGCACTTTCAGCTTCCCGCTATAGACAAAATAGATGCCATTGACTTTGTCCCCTTCTTTAAAGATCAGTTCCCCTTTTTTAAAATGAAGGGTTTTCCTATTGGCGTCGATGGCTGGTCGCCATTCCGGAAGGCATTTTTGACATAAAAAGCAGCTTTTCAGGTCACAGGTATGATTGTTTTTCTTCATGTCCGGCTCTTTAAGTTGTATTTCCGGTGCAATATTAACCCTATATGAGCAAATTGATGCGGATGGATTTTAGAGACAATAAAACAAATAAACAAAATAAATATATGTTTGTAGTCAACAAAAATATTTAAAAAAGGATAATTTGTTTTATTTTTATGATATTAGCAATGAAAAATGATATAAAAATGGCTCATTTATGCTATTTTATATTAAATGTAAATAATTTTAATATGATTTGATCACCCATCTCTTTGCAGCATTAATAAATTTCTGAACCCCGGCTCCCGTTTTTTTACCTTCTCCGGTTGCTTGTTTGTCCGTCTGCGATCGTCTGCCATACTGAAAATAAATAAAGCCCCGGAAGATGGCTGTCTGTCCGGGGCCTGCTTGTAAAATGATCGCTCATTTTAAACCAAAACAAAGTTATGCGGAAAAAAACTCTTTTCATCACAACCCTGGGGTTAGTAATCTTTTTTGGGAGCCCTTTCAAAGGACTAACCCAATCGGGCCAGCTCTCCATCACCGGCCAGCTCCGAACCCGGACAGAATTCCGGAACGGCTACGGAACCCTGGAAACCACCGGTAACCGACCGGCCTTCCTCACCTCCCAACGCACCCGGCTGATCTTTAATTACAAAACAGGCCGGGTCATCTTCCAGGGCTCCCTGCAGGACGTAAGAGTCTGGGGTGCCGACGCCTCCAGCATCAGCAACGCCGACGGAAACCGGCTGGGCTTGCACGAAGTCTGGGCCGAAATCATCCTGGCCAACACAAAAGACAGTTCCTTCAAAAGATCGGCCCTTGACTATTTCAGCGTTAAGATCGGCCGCCAGGAACTGGTATACGACGACCAGCGACTGCTGGGCAACCTGGATTGGCTTCAGCAAGGCCGACGCCACGACGCCATCGTTTTTAAATTGCTGCAGAAAGGCTGGCAGGCGGACCTGGGGGCTGCCTTCAACCAGAATACGGACGCCATAGGGTATAATGGCACCAACTATACGCCGGCTAATATCCCCGCTTATGTCAAAGACAGCAAAGGCAACCTGGTGCCCACCCCCGCCAGCCTCGTCCCCCTTACCAATACCGCAGGCATCAGCGCCAAGACCGGCACCCCTTTCCTCATCAATCCACCCAGCACCAATGGAATGAACCAGGAATATAAGGCCATGCAATTCCTCTACATAGCAAAGAAATTCAACCAGACAAAGATATCAGGCCTGCTACTGGCCGACCAGTTCGGGAAATATATTTCAGATTCGGTAAGGGACATCGTTGGCACGGATACCGGTTACGTTTATGGCCGCCGCTTCAACCAGCCCGGTGTAAATACCCGGTTCACCACCGGTATCCTGGTCGTAAGCCAATTGGATAAACAAAAGAACTGGACCCTGAATGCCGGCTTCTATTACCAGGGAGGTAAGGACAAAGATGGCCTCACGCTCAGCGCGTATACATCCACACTTTCGCTCAACTATGCAAAAAACCATCTTTCCGCTACCGCCGGATGGGACTATGTGTCGGGGAATAATGCGTTCTCGTCCTCCACGACCAATCATCGCTTTGACCCCTTATACGGCACCCCGCATAAATTCTGGGGCATCATGGATTATTTCTATGCAGGAACAGGATCCGCTACCGGCGGACTTAACAATCCCTTCCTGAAGGTTAAATATACCTCCACAGGAGGCCGGGGCAGCATAGGACTGGATTATCATTACCTGGCCCTCGCAGCCGAACAGAAAGATATCAAGGGCAATCCCATCGACAAATACCTGGGCAGCGAATTCGATCTAGTGGCAGGCTACAACCTGAACAAGATCACCTCGCTGGAAGGAGGATTCTGCTGGCTCGCCGCCGCCAGGAGCATGGAATACGCCAAGGGAATAACGCCGGGAACCGCCCGGCTCAATGCCAACTGGGCCTACCTGCAGGTCAATATCCGCCCGGAATTTTTCGGCAAATAAAAATGGGATCCTTAAAAATAATTCATTAGCTTTTCAACTCCTTTATTATGACCTCCAATACAACACAGCCCCTGGAAAAGATCCGGTTGTTCTCCCTGGGAACCGTCCAGATGCGCACTTTCCATATTACCTGGCTCATGTTCTTCGTATGTTTCTTCGGATGGTTCGGACTGGCTCCCCTCATGCCCACCATCCGGGTAGACCTGGGCCTGAGCAAAGGACAGGTTGGCAGCATTATCATTGCCTCCGTCTCTTCCACGATCATCGCCAGGCTGATCATCGGAAAATTATGCGATGCCTGGGGGCCTCGTAAAACGGCTGTCCGGCTCTTACTCGTCGGATCCATCCCCGTATTCCTGGTAGGACTCTCGAAGGATTATACCAGTTTTTTATTATTCAGACTGGCCATCGGCGTGATCGGATCTTCCTTTGTGATCACCCAGTTCCATACTTCAATGATGTTCGCCGCGAAGATCAAAGGAACGGCCAATGCCATCACCGGAGGCTGGGGCAACCTGGGCGGCGGAGTCACCAATATGGTGATGCCCATCATCTTTGCCGCCATTGTAGGTTTCGGATACACTAAACACGAAGCCTGGCGTTATGCCATGATCCTACCGGGGATCATGATGCTCATCGTCGCCTGGTTATATTATAAATTCACCAAAGATACCCCCGCAGGCAATTATGATGAGATCGGGTATACGAAACAGGGTGAGGGAAGAACGGATTGGTCCATTCTGTCCGACTGGAGGATCTGGGCCCTGGTATTGGCCTATGCCATGTGCTTTGGAATGGAGATCACGTTTGACAATGTGGCTTCCCTCCATTTCGTGGATACTTTCAAACTCTCTCAAAGCAGCGCCGGTTTTTGGGCGGGCATCTTCGGTTTCATGAACCTGTTTGCCCGCGCGCTGGGAGGCCTGGTATCCGATAAAGTAGGCAGCCGCTGGGGCATGAAAGGAAAAGGGTTATTACTGGCGGGTGTTTTATTGCTGGAGGGCATCGGCCTGATCGCTTTTGCCAGCGCCGGTAGCTTTATACTGGCCATCGTTTTTATGCTGTCCTTTGCCCTCTTCCTGAAAATGGCCAATGGCGCGACCTACGGTATCGTTCCCTTTGTCAATGAAAAAAATGTGGGCCTGGTCAGTGGGATCGTAGGCGCAGGCGGCAATCTGGGGGGAATGTGCTTTGGATTTTTATTCAAATCGGAATCCATCTCTTATGCGCAGGCATTTACCTATATCGGGATTACCGTCATTATAGTATCCCTGATCGTAGGAGTGACCCGCTTCCGCAAACCCGCCGTCTCTGCCGTCCCCGCCGGAGAACCAGCGCTGGCCGATAGAACGGAAGCTGCTATGGCTTGATAGTTTCTGGAAACCATTTACCCGAAACCAGAAATTATCAACATGCCTAAAAATGCCACAGCTTTTACTACCATCTGCTGCTATTGCGGAACAGGCTGCGGCCTGATCGTACACAAGGATAAGAAAGGGACTATTACCGTGGAAGGCAATCCCTCCCATCCCGTCAACAAAGGCCTGTTATGCAGTAAAGGGATGAACCTGCACTATACGGTCAATGACAGGGACGACCGTTTGTTGTACCCGCAGATGCGCTACAATAAAAATATGCCCCTGCAACGTGTTGGCTGGGAAGCTGCCCTGGAGAGGACGGCCGCCGTATTCAGGACCTTCATTGATAAATACGGCCCCGATTCTGTAGCCTTTTACATATCCGGGCAATGCCTCACGGAAGAATATTACGTGATCAATAAATTGATAAAAGGGTTTATCGGCAGCAATAATATCGACACCAACTCCAGGCTTTGCATGAGTAGCGCCGTCTCCGCCTATAAAATGGCCCTGGGAGAAGACAGCGTGCCGGCCAGCTATGAAGATATCGAACAGGCCGATTGCTTTTTTGTAGCCGGGGCCAATCCGGCCTGGTGCCACCCGATCTTGTGGAGAAGGGTGGAAGCCCATAAAGCTGTTAACCCAGGTGTAAAGATCATTGTAGCCGATCCGCGTATCACCGATACCTGCTCGATAGCCGATCTTCATTTACAACTCAATCCCGGCACCGATATCACCCTGCACCATGCGATAGGAAGGGCCCTGATAGAAAAGGGCGCCATCGACTCGGAATTTATACAGCGGTCCACGGAAGGATTTGAACCTTATAAAGAGGCGATATTTTCCCGGACACTGGCGGAAGCTGCCGTTATCTGCGGTGTAACGGAAGAGGATATACGCCTGGCAGCGGAATACATCGGGGAGGCCAAAGGTTTTCTCAGCCTCTGGACCATGGGCCTTAACCAGAGCGTGGTGGGGGTCAATAAAAATCTTAGCCTGATCAATCTCAACCTGGTGACCGGCCATATCGGCAAACCCGGCTCAGGGCCCTTTTCATTGACCGGTCAGCCGAATGCCATGGGAGGACGGGAAGTGGGAGGACTATCTAATTTACTGCCCGCCCATCGTAACCTCGCTAACCCCGCCCACCGGGAAGAAGTGCGGCAGTTCTGGGGAAGCGGCCCGATCTCCGACAAGCCGGGACTGACAGCTACCGAAATGTTCGAAGCCCTGAACGACGGACGTCTGAAAGCGATCTGGATCCTCTGCACCAATCCGCTGGTAAGCCTGCCGGACGTGCGCCTGGCGGAAGCTGCCCTGAAAAAGGCAAAGTTTGTCGTCGTTCAGGAAGTCAGCAACAAACCCGAGACCCTTCGTTATGCGGACGTCATCCTGCCCGCCGCCGGCTGGGCGGAAAAAGAAGGTACGATGACCAATTCGGAAAGACGGATCAGCCATCTTCATAAAATAGTCGATCCTCCGGGAGAAGCCCTGCCGGACGCTGACATCATTTGCCGCTTTGCCCGCAAAATGGGCTATCCGGGATTTGACTACAAGGACAGCGGGGAGATCTTCGCAGAACATACCCGTTTGACCGCCGGCACCCATATAGATATCAGCGGCCTGAATTATGACATCCTCCAATCCCAGGGATCCGTTCAATGGCCCTATCCAAAGCCCTCGACAGCCTCAGAACCTGCAGCGCTCATCGGTCTGCCCGCCGGCGACCCATCCCCGCGTATCGGCAACGCCAGGCTCTTCACCGATGGAGTCTTCTATACATCCTCTTCCAAAGCGGTTATCCACCCGGTGCCGGATCATAACGGCAGCGAACAACCGGATGGAGAATTCCCCCTTATCCTGACCACCGGCCGCATCCGCGATCAATGGCATACCATGACCCGGACCGGAAAGGTGAATAAACTAAAGCAGCATATTTCCGAAGCCTTTGTGGAAATACATCCGGAAGATGCCCGGCAGCTGCAGGTCAGGGAGGATGATGTTGTGATCGTACAATCCCGCCGGGGAGAAGTAAGAGTCAAGGCCAGGGTATCCGCCGCCATCAAAAAGGGCGTGATCTTTCTGCCGATGCACTGGGGCAAAATCGCCGGCAACGATCTTCACCGGGCCAATAATGTCACTAATAGCCTGGTCGACCCCGTTTCCAAAGAGCCGGACTTTAAATTCTGCGCCGTCCGGGTGATCCCCTATAAAGCGCCTTTTCAACGGATCGTCATCGTAGGCGCCGGAGCCGGCGCTTATGGCTTCATTCAATCTCACCGGGCTTTGAACCAGGACGATTCCATCACCGTTTTCAGCAAAGAGGATTTCCCTTTCTACAACCGGGTCATGCTGCCGGACTATATCAGCGGGGAACAGAGCTGGGAGCAGCTGGCGAAGATGACGGACGCCGAAGAACCCCTTTACAATATACAATTACACCGGGGCGTGAGCATTGAAAAGATCGACAGGGAAAATAAATGCGTGGTGGATTCCAGGGGAGAAACTACCTATTATGATGTACTGATCCTCGCTACCGGTAGCCGTGCCAACTTTCCCAGAAACGTGCCGGAGCTCAAAGGGATCTTTACGATGCGCAACCGCACAGACGCAGACAATTTCAAAGCCCATACCCCTCCGGACGGACACGTGGTGATCGTAGGCGGTGGCCTGCTTGGCCTGGAGCTGGCCGCCTCCCTGAGAGAACTGGGGATCCGGATCTCGATCATACACCGGACCTCGCGTTTCCTGGACCGGCAGCTGGATCCGTTGGGTAGCCAGTTACTTCACGAAGAGATCATCGACCAGGGCTGTGATGTCTATTATTCGGATGAAGTGCAATTGTTCTACGGACAGCCCTGGCTGACAGGCATCCGCTTGCGGAGCGGCCGGATGATCGATTGTGATTCCCTGGTATTCGCCATTGGCACCATCCCCAATATCGAAATAGCACGGGAGGCAGGGCTCGATTGCCAGCGCGGCGTATTGGTGAACGAACACCTGCAGACCAGCGATCCGGCTATTTACGCCATCGGGGAGATCGCCGAATTCAAAGGCATGCTATATGGCATCACGGCGGCGGCGGAGGCACAGGCAAAAGTGATGGCCCATTACCTCAACGGAGATATCGCCAGTTATTACAAGGGCACTGTCCTGATGAATATCATTAAGATCCATGGATTTGATCTTTGCAGTATCGGGCTCCCCGAATGCCCCAATGAAGAAGAATATGAAGAGATCGTATTCATCGATAAAGCCCAGCGTTATTATAAAAAATGCATCATCCACCAGGACCGGCTGGTCGGCGCCATCCTCATCGGTGATAAGACGGAGTTCCAGGAATTCAGGGAACTGATTGCGGGCAGGATCGAGCTGAATGAAAAACGGCTTCGTTTATTACGCAGCGGCGGAAAAGCAGAGCCCCTCTCCGGCAAATTAGTATGTAGTTGTAATAATGTAGGCAGCGGGAATCTAAAGAAAAAGATAACGGCCGGATGCCGGGACCTTACCCAATTGTGCGCGGCTACAGGAGCAGGCACCGGTTGTGGCTCCTGCAGACCGGAAGTTAAACGTATCCTGGAAGAGGAATTGGGGACCATCGCCCTTTCAACCGAGGCCTCTTTACTCATCGCTCCTTTAGTCGACATCTCTTTAAATATAGAAAAGCATGTTTCGTAAAAACTATATCGTTAAGATCAACCTGCCCGGGGGCATTGTCGCTGCCGGTGATCTGTACACGATCGTGGAAGCAGCGGAGAAGGCGAATGTTGACGAAGTGCAGTTCGGCACCCGCCAGCAATTGTTCTGTAAAGTAGCGGATAAATACGGCCCCGCCTTTCTGCAGGCCCTGGAGGAGGCCGGGATTTCCTTTGAGGCCAATGAAGACCGGTTTCCCAATATCGTAAGCTCTTATGTGACAGAAGGAGTCTTCCAGAATGCCAACTGGGTAAGCGAAGGGTTGTATAAAGATATCCTGGATGGATTTGACTTCCGGCCCCGGCTGAAGATCAACCTGGTAGAGAGCCAGCAGACCTTCGTCCCCTTTTTTACCGGCAATCTCAATTTTATCAGCTCCGACACGGGCAATTACTGGTACCTGTATATCCGGTGGCCCCGAACGACGATCCTCTATCCCTGGAAAGACCTGGTCTACTTTAGGGATATTCCCCGCCTCAGCCGGCTTATAGAGGAAATTATTGTAAATAGCAGGGATTTAAATGGCAGGGACCTGTATTCCGATCAGCCCCTTATTAAAGGAGAGGTTTTATACGCAGCCGTGCAGGCCCGGGAGAACTTTGTTACTCAAAGGATTACGACCCCCTTGAAATTGCCCCCTTTTTCCCTCCCTTATTATGAGGGATTCAACCGGTATGGAAATAAACTTTGGCTGGGTATCTACCGCCGGGAAGAAGTATTCCCCCTTTCCTTTCTCCGGGATATCTGTCTTATCTGCCTGCAAACAAAAATTGGACAGCTCTATACGACTCCCTGGAAATCCCTGATCGTCAAAGGGATCGGGCAGAGTGACCGGAAACTCTGGGATTATGCACTGGGCAAGTATCGTATTAATGTGCGGCATGCTTCCAATGAATTGAACTGGCAGGTGGAGGATCTTTGTGAGGAAGGGCTCCGGCTCAAGCGTTACCTGGTCCGGCAATTTGACAATGATGATATCAGGACATACGGACTTTGCTTCGCCATTAAGACCCGCCCCGGATCGGGAATGGCCGGATCCGTTATCATCCGCAGGCAGGTGAACAATGCTCCCAACCAAAGAAAGACCCTGGACCGATACGATATTTTATATACACCCGATTTTAATCCCAATTCAAAAGAGGTTATCCTCTTTCGCAAAGACCTCGAAAAAGAGACCCTGGGTACCTACCTGGTATCTTTATGTAAATATTTTTATGAGCTTCAGAGCGAGCAGGACCTCATCCTTCACCAGGCTTACCGGCAGGGAACCTTGCCTGGGACTGCCGGTCTGACGTCCCTCGCCGGGTTGGCGGATCTCGCCGGGGCTGCCGACGCCGCCGACGCTGAAAAGGAATGGGTCTTTCAATGCCGGAGCTGTCTCACCCTTTATGATGAATTATACGGCGATCCGGAAAATGGAGAGCCCCCCGGCCGGGCATTCGGCGAGACGAGCCCCGATTACAACTGTCCCGTCTGCAGCAGCCCCAAAGAGAGCTTTCAGCCCATTGAAAAATCTACCGTAATTCAGTGACGACTGTCGTACCTTTATAGTCGGATCGCATGGCAGGATCGCCAGCGTATTCCAGAAGGATCATAAACTCATTTTTAGCATGATACCCGTGATTAAAGACATATATGGGAGGACGTTCAGAACTTTACGGGTAAGCCTGCTCAATCACTGCAACCTGGGCTGTGTGTATTGCGTGGCAGGGGATGATGCCGCCTTGAAAAAGCACAATGCCGCTTCAGGGCATAAAAACTCCCCACAGGCTCCCTTATCAGTACCGGCCCTGCTGGGTATCATCGAAAGGCTGCATGGACAGCTTGGGTTGGGCACGATCCGGCTGACGGGAGGAGAACCTTTATTATATAAGGATCTGGTGGAACTGATCGCGGGAATACGATCGATCGGCATCCCGGATATAAAATTAACGACCAATGGATTTTTGCTGGAGAGACTGGCAGCCCCGATGAAAGCCGCCGGCCTGGAATCCCTCAATGTATCCCTGGACGCTGTAGAGGAAGAGACCTTCTTCCGGATGAGCAAACGCCATGGCGCCGATCGCATCATCAGGGGCATCGATGCCGCCCGGAGGGCTGGCCTGGACGTAAAGATCAATACAGTAGTGATGAAGGGGATGAACGATTCGCAGATACTCCCCCTGCTGGACTTTGCTTTTTCACGCGACCTCCGGATCCGCTACCTGGAAGTGATGGCAATGGGGCATTTGTACGAAACGGCAGGCCAGTATTTATTTTCTCAAAAAGATATTTTATCGGTTATAGCCGGACGTTACCGGATCACCCCCCTGGGACGCGCCGGATCGGCTACGGCCAACTACTGGCAGACGGACGATGGGCACTCTTTTGGCATTATCGCCAACGAAAGCGAGCCCTTCTGCCGGGACTGCGACCGGCTCCGGCTGGACAGCGAAGGAAATATCTATGGATGCCTGAGCAGCAATCATCCCATTCCCCTCGGCCCTGATGAGACGGAAATAGAATGGAGTGAGAAATTGCAAAAGGCCCTTTTACAAAAACAGGCTTTGCGGTTTACCGGCAGCGATCTGAGCATGCTGCATATCGGAGGATGACCCCTAAACAATTAACTTTTTAAGCATGAAGATCCACGTATATGCTGCCTTGAAAGAATATTTTACGCCGGAGTTCGAACTGGCGGAGCCGATCCGGAATACGGACGAATTAAAAGTTTGTTTGCTGGCGATCAATGCGACGGCCGGCGAGATACTAAAGACCTGCCGGTTTGCCGTAGAAGATGGATTCATTGACAACGATTTTAAATTAAAGGAACATGACACGGTCATCATCATCCCACCCAGCAGCGGAGGCTAATCAGCTTATAAACTATATTTCCGCCGAAACGCTGGACATCGTGGAACTGCTGAAGAATGCCCACCATCCGGGAGCCGGGGCCGTGGTATTGTTCAGCGGGGAAGTCCGGGATAACAACCGGGGCCGGGACGTAGCCTACCTGGAATACGAATCCTATGGCCCCCTGGCATCGGGAATGATCGGGGATATCCTGCAGGAAGCTAAAGAAAAATGGAAACTGCAGATAGCCATCGCCCAACACAGGGTAGGCCAAGTCGCCATCGGCGATACAGCCGTGGTAGTGATCACCGCTTCTTCCCATCGCAGCGAAGCGTATGCTGCCAACCGGTACATCATTGACCGCATCAAACACGAGGCCCCCATCTGGAAATGCGAATACTATGCGGACGGTACCCATGAATGGGGCAACAACTGCAATTGCCACACCGTCACCGGGGACGCTTCCAAACATATTTATGAGACGGCCCCACCTGATCATCCCGGTCACTCAGCAAGCTCTTCCGATCAGCCCGGTCACTCAGCAAGCCCTTCCGATCAGCCTCACGCTGAAACGGCTTCCTTTGGCCATCCCGGCCAGTCAACATCCCCTTCCGCCTCCTCCGGCCATTCAACACCCCCCAACCAATCCTATTAACATGGACAATCTGCTGGGGGTTGTATTATGCGGCGGAGAAAGCAGGAGAATGGGAAGTGACAAGGGATTATTAAATACAGGGCAGGGGCTTTGGGCACTCAATATGCGCGACAAGTTAACCCCCTGGCAGCTGCCGGTGATTTATTCTATTAATGAACGGCAACGCGAAACTTATTCCCTCCTTCTTCCGCCGGACCGGCTGATCATCGATAACGCCCTCTTCCCCGAACTCCGGGGCCCCCTGAAAGGACTCCTAAGCATCCATGAACAATTTCCGGAATACGACCTTTTCCTGGTAGCTTGCGATATGCAGGACCTGGATGCACAGACGATCGCTAAAGTAATGGAGACCTATAACGCCGACAGGCAAAAACCAGCGCCCCACGATTTCTTTATCTACCGGGACGGCACTTTCTTTCAACCATTTTGCGGTATCTACACCGCCCGGGGACTGGTCGCCGTCTACCATCGGGCAGGGGAGGGGCGCCTTCGGGATTTCAGCCTGCAGTCCCTGCTGAAAGCAGGCCGGACCGCAACTTTACCGGTAGAAAACTCCAATGCCTTCCGCAACTATAATTCCTTATAAAAAAAGAGGCTGTCCCGCCAGGGACAACCTCTGCAATAGCATTAGTCTTATGAACTATTTTTTGAATATCATGCGATTACCCCAGCTTCTTTTGCAGATTCTGGTCGATGGCATCCAGGAATTCTTCCGTATACAGGTAGTCTTTGCCATGTTCGACCTTATTACCATGGATACAAACGGCCAGATCCTTCGTCATTTTACCGCTCTCTACCGTCTCGATACAGACGGCTTCCAGCGCGTTGGCGAAATTGATCAGGTCCTGGTTGCCATCCAGCTTGCCGCGGAAAGCAAGACCCCGCGTCCAGGCAAAAATAGAAGCGATCGGGTTGGTAGAAGTAGGTTTACCCGCCTGGTGGTCGCGGTAGTGACGGGTAACAGTGCCGTGGGCAGCTTCGGCCTCCATGATCTTGCCATCGGGTGTGATCAGCACGGATGTCATCAGGCCTAATGACCCGAAACCCTGGGCTACGGTATCGCTCTGCACATCTCCGTCATAGTTTTTACAGGCCCAAACGAAATTGCCGTTCCATTTCAAAGCGCTGGCCACCATGTCATCGATCAGGCGGTGCTCATACACGATGCCGGCTTCCTTGAAGGATTGCGAAAACTCTTTTTGATAGATATCTTCAAAAATATCTTTGAAACGGCCATCATATTTCTTCAGGATGGTATTCTTCGTAGAGAGGTACAAAGGCCATTTTTTACTCAGGGCCATGTTAAAACAGCTTCTGGCAAAGCCTGTGATCGACTCGTCCGTATTGTACATCGTCAGGGCAACACCATCTCCTTTGAAATTATAAACCTCGAAAGTCTGCGCTGCGCCGCCATCTTCGGGGGTGAAGGTCATGGTCAGCTTGCCTTTTCCTTTAATAACGGTATCGGTGGCGCGATATTGATCGCCAAAAGCGTGACGGCCAATGATGATGGGCGCTGTCCAGTTTGTCACCAGACGGGGAACATTTTGCATGACGATCGGCTCACGGAAGACCGTACCGTCTAAAATATTCCGGATCGTTCCATTAGGGCTCTTCCACATTTGCTTCAGCTTGAATTCCTCTACACGGGCTTCATCAGGAGTGATGGTAGCGCATTTTATACCGACGCCATATTGCTTGATAGCATTGGCCGCGTCGATGGTGACCTGGTCATTGGTCTGATCACGGTATTCGACCCCCAGATCATAATATTTAATATCGACTTCCAGGTAGGGGAGGATCAATTTGTCTTTAATGAATTTCCAGATAATACGGGTCATTTCATCCCCGTCCAATTCTACAACAGGATTTACAACTTTGATTTTCTTGGCCATATTTCTTCAATTTTATATACAAAAGAGAGCAAACCTACAAGAATATGATGAAAACAAGCCTACCCAACAAGTTTTTTTTGAAAATTGCTCTCGCCTTCCCCCGAGGGTTTTTGTATCTTCATGCCTCTTTAACCAATTATGTGCTGATGCTAGACGCATTGCGACAATATCTGTCCCGGTATGTCCCCTTGTCCAATGAAGAATTTGCTTTTTTGGCGGACAAGCTTGTGATCCGGAATTTCGATAAGAAACAACAATTGGTCAAAGTCGGAGAAGTGGAAACCCGTCTTAATTTCATCGTAAAAGGACTTGCCCGCAAATTCTTTTACAGTGGCAAGACGGAAGTGATCACCCAGATTGCCCGGGAAGGGGAAATGATCAGCTCCTCGGCCTCCTTTCTATCCGGAACACCCTCTCCTTATATTGTCGAGACCATCGAGCCGGCTACCGTTTTTTCCCTCTCCAAAAAACAGTTGGAGAAATTATACGACAGCAGCCCCCGCATGGAAAGAATAGGACGACTCGTCATTACCCATCTGTTCCTGCAGAAAGAAGAATGGGAGCATGAAAGCATCCGGATGGATACCCGTGAACGCTTCCTCCATTTCGTTCAGAATAATCCCGACCTCCTGCAAAGAGTACCCCAGAAATACCTGGCTTCTTACCTCAATATGAAACCGGAAACATTCAGCCGCCTGAAACATTTGATACACCGGCAGCCGTCTGCAGAACCCGTCAAACGCCCTTCCGGGGTCCTGAAAAAATGAAAACGAATGAACAAAAAGAAACCTCCTTACCAGGCCGCCCTCGACGATCTCTACCAGTATCTTTCCGGCTTCGTCCCACTGACCAGGCCCGAATTCGGCCTGCTGTTGCCCTATATAGAGATCCGGGAATTTGAAAAAAAAGTGAAGGTCCTCAGGGAAGGAGAAGTAGAAAGATACCTGAATATCATCGCCCGGGGACTGGTGCGCAAATACCTCCCCTTCAAAGATAAAGAGGTGATCCTCCAACTCGCTACAGAAGGACATATCGTCCATTCAGAGCTTTCCTTTCATTACCGCCTGCCTTCGGAGTCGGTCGTGGAAACGATCGAGCCCACCGTGTTTCTTTCCATCAGCTATGATAGCCTGGAGCAGCTATACGAGCGGTTTCCCAAGGCCGAGAGGCTGGGAAGGCTCATCATATCGGACCTGTTCATAAAAAAGGATTTCCGCTATTTCGATCAGATGCGGAAGAGCACCCGCGAGCGGTTCCTGGAATATATCCGCAGCCATCCCCATATGTTGCAGCGGGTACCCCAGAAATATATTGCCTCTTATTTGAACCTCAAACCTGAGACCTTCAGCCGGCTCAAGCACCTGGTGAAGCAGCAATAACAGCATCGCCGTAACCGCCGTAACGGCTGGTACAGAAGGGGCCCTGCCGGGGGCTTATGACATGCTACAGGCTGACGATCAACACAGGGATCTTTAACTCATGCCGCACGGCGTTCACCGTCTCCCCATAAATAAAATCTTTTAACCCGGTATGCCCGTGAGCGCCGATGACCAGCATATCGGCCCCCTCTTCCTTTACGATACGGGCGATCTCCCGGCTGCGATGCCGGAAGCCGAGTTTTGTCCGGCTGTTGATCCCTTTTTGCTGCAGGGCATCCCGGTACAGGTCCAGCCTCTCCTGGTCCCTTCTCGTCTCGTAATCATCGCTTTCTTTTCCCAGCATTTGAGCGGAGGCGCTTTCTACTACGTGTATGAGCAGGTACCGGCTTTCTTTTCCGCCCTGGCCGATGGCATAAGCCAGCAGTTTATCGTCGTGGGTACTGAAGTCAAGGGCGATGGCTATATTCCGGAATACGGGCACTGACCAGTCGGACAGGGCTCCCGACTGGGGATGCAACTGGATAGGATCCGGTGGTTGGGCAGAGGAAGTCCGCCGCTGCCACTGACGAATAAGCCAGGGATGCAAAATGATATACAGCAATAACAGGACGGCCGCCAGCCCCGCCAGAACGATGAGGATCTTCCAGCCTTCGTGACCGGACTGGCTAAAAAAAGGAGCCGCCTCTTCCAGCACCAGCTTAATATTGAGATAGACCAGCAAACTGGCCACTCCCCAGGAAAGGGCCTTGATAAAAGGACTGATCGAAAAAGCGCCCATCTTGACCTTATCACTGACAAAATGGATCAGGGGAATGACGGCAAACCCCAATTGTACGCTCAGGATCACCTGACTAAAAATTAGCAGGCTATCTACTTTCTCCTCTCCGGCAACAAGAATGACGATGACAGCCGGGATAATGGCCAGCAGCCGGGTGAGCAGCCTTCTTACTAAAGGATTGATTCTCAATTGCAGATACCCTTCCATCACGATCTGTCCCGCCAGGGTGCCGGTAATGGTAGAGCTCTGACCGGCTGCTATCAGGGCGATGGCAAAGAGCTTAGGCGCCAGGGCGCTACCCAGCAAAGGCGCCAGGAGCTGGTGCGCCTCTTTTATAGAAGCAATATCCGTCTTGCCGGTCTTAAAAAAGACCGTAGCCGCCAGGATCAGGATAGCCGCATTGACAAAAAAAGCCAGGTTAAGGGCGATAGCGCTATCTAAAAAATTGATTTTAAGTGCTTTGCGCATGTGCTGCTCTCCCGGGCGGATCTTCCGGGTCTGTACGAGGGCTGAATGCAGATATAAATTATGGGGCATCACCGTAGCTCCGATGATGCCGATGGCTATATACAGGGCCTCTTTTCCATGGAGGATGGGAATAAAGCCGGTGACAATTTCCCGGGGCGAAGGCCGCGCCAGCAGGATCTCGATCAGGAACGAAAGCCCCACTATAGCGATCAACCCGACAATAAAGGCTTCCATCCGGCGCATTCCCAGCCTTTGCAGGAACAGCAGCAGGAAGGTGTCCAGCACCGTGATACAGACGCCATAGATCAGGGGCAATCCCGTAAGAAGCTGGATGCCGATGGCCATACCCAATACCTCTGCCAGGTCGCAGGCGGCAATAGCAATCTCGGCAAGCACATAAAGAGCCAGGTTGACATATCGGGGATAAACTTCCCTGTTGGCCTGCGCCAAATCCCTTCCCCTCACAATACCCAGCCGGGCCGAAAGGTTCTGCAGCAGAATCGCCATTCCATTACTCATCAGCAATACCCAGATGAGAGAATATCCGAACTGGCTCCCGCCGGCCAGATCCGTGGCCCAGTTGCCCGGGTCCATATAGCCAACGCTCACCAGGTAGGCAGGCCCAAAAAAAAGGAAGACCTGCTTCCACCAGGGACCCTTCCCGGTGGCGTCTACGCTGCCATGTACTTCACCCAGCGAAACATTTTTATGAAACTGTCCATCCATTTTAATTGGTTATAATTTTCTTTGGGGGGGCGCGGCCTCGTCCTTTACTAAAACATTTTTAGCTACCTGGGCGCTGATCGTTACCGGCGGCCGATTGCGAATCTTCACCTCCAGGGAATTATCGAAAGGGAATTTTTTCCGTACCTCCAGCCGGGTCCCCAGCCGGATATGTTTGTGCTGCAATAATTCCAGCATCTCCGTTGTCTGACTGGCAATACCGGATACCTGGACGATCTTGTTCAGGGGCAGCTCCGAAAGACTCACCTGTCGCAGCAGGTTGAACCGGCCCTGACTGTCCGGGATCGGATCTCCATGAGGATCGGTCTGGGGAAAACCTAAAAAAGCATCCAGCCGGTCGATCAGCTTTTTGTGGCTGATATGTTCCAGCTCTTCGGCGATCTCATGCACTTCATCCCAGCCGAACTGCAGTTTTTTTACCAGGAAATACTCCCACAAACGGTGTTTACGGATGACCTGGATAGCTGCTTTTTTGCCTTCGGCATTCAATTTGAAGCCCTTATACCGCTCATATAACAATAATTTTTGTTCTTTTAATTTCTTCAGCATATCCGTTACAGAGGCAGGACGGGTTTGTAACGCAGCGGCCAGGGCATTGGTCGTGACGACCCCCTGTTCGTTCTGCAGGTGGAAAATGGCTTTCAGGTGATTTTCTTTGCTGGCTGAGTATTTCAGAAAAACTAAATTTTAATTTAGACAAATCTAAAATTAAAAAATGGTAAATGAAACAATCATTTTTCCGCTTGTTCCCGTGAATGGTTACTTTTAACGGCCATAAGACGCTGTAAGCGTCTTGTCTGAAAGACCGACATTAGCCATTTGCCGAAGATTCGCTACATTTTTAAAGCGAATCTCCGGCATATTTCAATATCACATTGTATGAACAAATACCTGTTGCTGATCGTGCTGCCAGGTCTATTATTCTCTTGTAAAAGCAAATTGACATCCCTTGCGGAGAATGATGACAAAGTGGATGTACATGAATTTGTCGAATTTTTCCAGCCCCTGAAATTGCCCTACCAGGTAACGGATACGGTGCTCAGGCGAAGAGAGACGAATGCATCCGCCATTAACTACAAGATCTTCACCCGGCTGGCGCCGGATAGCATACTGACCCGGTATTTCGGTAAGGAAGGACGGCCCCGCCTCTACGCGATCGGTAAAATAAAAGTGCCGCAAAATGAGACCTACCTCTTCATCAAAGCCACTACCACGAACCGGAAAGTCCTCTACCTCGTTTGCTTTGACAAAAAAAATAAATTTGCAGCGGCCCGGCCCGTCCTCTACTCCGATAATGAACCGGGAGTGTCCGGTCAGGTCACCATGGATGCCAAATATACCCTCACCCTTATTCATCAGCGCAAAGGCTCCGATGGACAGCTCTTTTATAAAAAAGATGCCTATGTGTTCAATGACGAGACAGGATTTTTGCTGATCCTGACGGAGTCCAATGAGGCGAAGTCAAAAACGCCCCCCATCTATAACCCCATCGACACCTTCTCCCATAAGCATAAATTCACCGGGGACTATTTACAGGACAAACGAAATATTATTTCCGTCAGGGACGGTAAAGACCCCTCCCGGATTTTATTTTTCACCCACTTTGAAAAAGACGATGGCGCCTGTAAAGGAGAGCTAAAAGGAGAAGCTAAATTTATTTCCGCCAACACAGCCCGCTACCGCTCCAATGGAGACCCCTGCACGGTAGATTTCATCTTCAATCCGACAGGTGTTACCATGAAAGAACTGGAAGGCTGCGGTAATCACCGGGATATCAAATGTTTTTTTGAAGGTTATTATGAGAAACATACTCCCCCTAAATCCAAAGCGTCTAAAAAAAAGGCCTGATCCTTGCAGGCTCTCCCTTCGCCCGTTAGGAAGAGTTGGAAATTCCGGACAATTCAATTCAGGATTATCCGTTATATTGCGTACTTTTTACATGGATAATATAATCAGCATTAGCTATGAGCTTTAGAAATTTCAATGTGCCCTACGCAGTAGAAGAGCGTTATTCAAAGAAAGTAGCTTACTTCTCGATGGAATTTGCCGTACACCAGCCGCTGAAGATCTATAGCGGCGGCCTGGGATTCCTGGCCGGCTCGCATTTGCGCAGCGCGTATGAATTGCGCCAGAACATGATCAATATCGGAATTTTATGGAAATACGGATACTACGACCAGGCCCGTAACCAGGACCAGACCCTGCAGGTCACCTGGATGGAGAAACAATACAGCTTCCTGGAAGACACAGGGATCAAATTCCAGGTCACCATTCATGAAAGCCCTGTATGGGTGAAAGCCTGGTACCTGAACCCGGAAACCTTCAAGAGCGCTCCCTTATTCCTGCTGAGCACCGACCTTCCGGAAAATGATTATGTTTCCCAGACGATCACCCATCGCCTGTATGACGCCAATGTAGCTACTAAAGTGGCCCAATTTATATTACTGGGGGTAGGAGGGGCCAAACTGGTGGACGAACTGGGATTCAATCCCGACCTCTACCATTTAAATGAGGCCCACGGGATCAGCGCTTCCTTCTACCTGTACCAGAAGTACAATAAAAATATAGAAGAAGTCCGTAAAAGGCTGGTTTTCACTACTCATACGCCCGAAGAGGCAGGTAATGAGAAACACGATATTTTCCTCTGCCACAAAATGAGCTATTTCTGCGGCCTTTCCGTAGAAGAAACAAAAAAGCTGACAGGGCTCGAAGACGATGCCTTCAATCATTCCCTGGTAGCTCTGCGCTTTGCTCACATCGCCAACGGGGTGTCCAAATTGCACGGCGCCGTATCCCGCGTCCTATGGAGCAAATACAAGAACATCTGCCCGATCATCTCCATCACCAATGCACAGAACTGGCGTTACTGGGCCGATAAGGAACTGTACCGCAAAATGGAAGAAGGAAATGATTACTGGTGGGATGACCGCAAGAAATACATGAAAAAAAGAGCTTTTGAGGTCGTCGCCGACCAGACCGGTAAGATCTTCGACCCGAATGTATTCACCATCGTATGGGCACGCAGATTTGCCGGCTATAAAAGGGCCGAGTTCCTCACCCGCGATATCGAACGTTTCAACAAACTCACCAGTGATACGAAGCATCCGGTACAGATCATCTGGGCAGGCAAACCCTATCCAATGGATTACCCGGCCATCAATGAGTTCAACCACCTGGTTCACCTGAGTAAAGGATATAAGAACGTTGCCGTGGTAGTGGGCTATGAACTGTCTTTGTCCAAACGGCTCAAACAAGCGGCGGACTGCTGGCTGAATAACCCCCGGGTGCCCCGGGAAGCCTCCGGCACCAGTGGCATGACAGCCGCCATGAACGGAGCCGTCAATTTCTCCACCGATGACGGCTGGATCCCTGAATTTATCAATCATGGCAATAATGGATTCGTAGTCCCCAAGGCGGATTATGCTAATATGCACGTAGAGCAACAGGACGATTACGATTTCAACAAGCTCTATGACATCCTGCTGAATGAGATCCTCCCCTTGTACTATGATAAGTACGATACCTGGAGACAGATCGCCAAGAACGGGATGCGTGACGTCCGCTACCAGTTCGACGCCGGACGCATGGCCCACGAGTATTACGATCTTTTATATAAATAGCGCTAACGAACCCATAAAAAAGCCTTCCCGAAACGGAAGGTTTTTTTTATGTAATGTTCCGCTCCCCTGCATCTGCCTGATAATTGGTTCACCAAACTTAAATCAGGTATATGAAAAAGAGTCTGTTATCTCTTCTTTTGCTCACAGCCATCGCCGGTTTACAGGGGTTCAGCATGACTCCCAACTTACAGCGCGTCAGTTGCGAAGACGGCAATCCGATCCCCTCGGTCCTGCAATCGGCCACCGTCTACCGCAATGGCGCAGAATTGGTCCATACCGCAAAGACCTCGCTCAGACAAGGCAATAACTCACTGGTCATCGAAGACATCAGCAGTAATGTCGATGTCAATAGTATCCGGATCGGGTCCACCGGCAATGTGACCGTCCTTTCCGTGGAATTCTCGAAAGAATATCTGAAACCGGAGACCCGTACTCCGCTTATCAAAAAACTACAGGACTCCCTGGACACTGTGCAACGGGAATTGGAAAAAGTTAACGTGCTGATAAGGGCGGATATGGATATGCTCGACCTGCTGGCGTCTAATAAGAAGATCGGCGGGGAACAGAATGGGCTTAGCGTAGCTGAATTGGTTAAGATGATGGATTACTATAAGCAGAAATCCCTGGAGCTGAATGCGGAACTTACCGCCGGCAATACAAAGGCCGGCCGGCTGAAGGACGCGGCCGGGAAACTGGAATCCCAGATCGCAGAAGAAGAAAAAAAGAATATCAAAACTTCTGGCCGCCTGCTATTGCAATTGCTCAGCCCCCAGGCAGGAGAGGTCGCCTTTACCATCTCCTATCTCACCCCCAATGCTTTCTGGACCCCTTCCTATGACTTGCGGGTCGATAATATCAACGATCCCCTGAAGCTCGTCTATAAGGCCAAACTGGTACAGACCTCGGGTATCGATTGGAAACAGGTCAAATTAACCCTTTCCACTTCCGTTCCTAATCAGGGAGGTAACGCTCCGGTGCTAAAGACATGGTTCCTTCATTATGTCGATCCCTTCACTGACAAAGAATCGTATCAATCCAACAGCCTTCAATCCATGATGGCCGGCAAGGTCGCAGGCGTTCAACTCAATGAGACAGTCGTAACAGGATATGGTACGAAAATTAGAAGATCCGGTTCCGTCGCAAATGAACTGGGAGACTATGTATCCGTAAAAGACAACGCCATGAATGTCACCTTCGACATCGATCTGCCTTACGATGTGCCCACCAACGGCAAAGATCAGAACGTAGTGCTAAAAGAATATACGGTGCCTTCCACCTATAAATATTATTCGGTGCCCCGCCTGGATAAAGACGCATACCTGCTCGGCGAAATACCTGACTGGGAAAAGCTCAATTTATTACCCGGCGAAGCCAACCTCATTTTTGAAGGCACCTATATCGGCAAGTCCTTTATCGATCCCGCCTCCATACAGGATACCCTGAACCTTACCCTGGGCGGGGACAAACGGGTGGTGGTCAAACGGGAAAAGATCGTTGACTACAGCAGCGTAAAATTCCTCGGCAGCAATAAGAAACAAATCTTCACTTACGAGATCACGGTAAAGAACAATAAAAAGGAAAAAATACAGATGCTGCTAAAAGATCAATACCCGATCAGCTCTTCTAAAGACATCGAAGAAGAACTACTGGAAAGCAGCGGCGCAGAAGTGAACAGCGAAACAGGAGTACTCACCTGGAAGCTGCAACTGGCTCCCGGAGAAAGTAAGAAATACAGGGTCAGCTACAGCCTTAAATACCCCAGGGACAAGATGGTGAATTATTGATTTTTGACGTCAGGTCTCTTTGACTTCGGATCCCTCTCGTGGGGCTGACCTTTTTGGTCAGCCCCACGAGAGGGATCCCATGCCGCAGGCATGGGATCACGCGTGTTTTTTATTGCAGAAAATATTTTTTCATCAACCCCATGGCCTCTTTTTCATCCTTGGCGCAAATGGAACAACCGGTAGCGCCATCTCCCGCCTGGCTCTCGTTCTCCCAGGAGTAAAACCGCAGGTATTTACCGCTTTTATCCATAACTTTTAAGGTATGACCTTGTGGAAGAATGTAAAAGCAGTTGGTATCGGGAGCAGGGAATTGCGCTTTAAATCCTGTTTCCTCCTTTAAAGTGACCAGACCGGCCCAGCTGAGATCGAGATCTGTCGTATCCACTCCATGCGCATACCGGATATAGGCTTTTTGATTATCTTTTATCCAGAAGGACAGCCCTTCATAGGTGTTCGTATTGATCTTACCGGTAGAATAAGTGACGACCCTGACATCCTGGGGTGGATGTAGGAACATAAAGATAAGGGACAAGAGTACAAATCGTATCATCTCAGAGGATTTAAGGAAGGAATCAATATAGGAAGATCGATAGGTTCCTTAACAGGGTTTAATAGGCTCTAATATAGAGCCTTTACCCCGGATTTTAAAGAGAATGCCGTATTTTCCTGTTTTAATTCTCTTCCCATGCTTTTATCCAGGATGACATCCATACTGTTCGGAAGTTTTGTTTTTATAGGCGCCCCTCTTTGGGGCTCCGGCCAGTCAGCGACACCGCCTCCCGGCCTCCCCATTCTGGAAACAGGCGTTTCCGCCATACTGGCCGGCCAACGGAGCGCGATCCTAACGGATATCCGGTACGATCTGCAGTTCCATATCCCGGCGCAAAGGGATGCTCCCATCCCGGCAGAAGAGACCCTCTCTTTTACCTTGGGCGGCAATAACACCCCCTCCTCCGGGACGCCTCTGGCGCCTTTGATCCTCGACTTCAAAGAAAAGACCAGCCCCCGGCAGTTACAGGTCAACGGAACAGAAGTGCCGGTAACCCATCAGCAGGAACATTTACTGATCCCGGCGGAATTCCTGCACCCCGGCCCCAATACCATTCATATCCTTTTTACGGCCGGCAACGGAGCGCTTAACCGGAACAAGGATTTTCTCTATACCTTATTGGTGCCCGACCGGGCCCGGACCCTCTTTCCCTGTTTTGACCAGCCCGATCTCAAAGCCGTCTTCACCTTATCCCTGGTCATACCGGCGGGCTGGAAGGCCGTAGGCAATGCGATCCTAAAGGACTCCATAACGGAAGGGGACACCCAAACCTTACATTTCCTCCCTTCGGATAAGATCAGTACCTATTTATTCTCTTTTGTGGCCGGAAAATTCACGGAGTCCGACCAGTCCGTCGATGGGCGGCCGATGCATTTTTATTACAGGGAGACGGACAGCGTCAAGATCAGGATGAGCATGGGACCTGTTTTCCGGATCCAGGCGGATGCCCTGCAATTCATGAAGGAATATACCGGCCTGGCCTATCCCTTTCAGAAATTCGATTTTGTCGCGATACCCGATTTTCAATTCGGAGGTATGGAGCATGTCGGAGCCATACAATATAAGGCCAGCGCTTTATTCCTGGATTCCGGCGCCACACGCGACCAGGTAATCGCCCGCTCCAATGTCCTTTCCCATGAGACAGCACATATGTGGTTCGGGGACCTGGTGACCATGTCCTGGTTCAACGATGTCTGGATGAAGGAGGTCTTTGCCAACTTTATGGCCGATAAGATCAGCAATATCACCTTGCCCGACGGCAAGTACGATCTGAAGTTTTTAACAGACCATTTCTCCGCGGCCTATGGTGTTGACCGGACGGCAGGGGCTCACCCCATCCGCCAGCAATTGGATAATTTGCAGGAAGCTGGCTCTCTCTATGGAAATATTATTTATCACAAAGCTCCCATCATGATGCGGCAACTCGAACGCCTGATGGGAGCGGACGCTTTCCGGGACGGACTGCGGGACTATTTAAAACAATATGCAGGAGGCAATGCCTCCTGGCCCGACCTGATCTATCAACTGGGAGCGCATACATCCGTAGACCTGGAAGCCTGGAATCGTGTTTGGGTCAACGAACCGGGAAGACCCCGCTTCTCCTACCGGCTCCGGACAACAAAAGATGGCGCAGCAAAAAATAAGATCACGGAACTGGAGATCCGGCAACAGGGAGAGGATGGCTCCTCCAGGACCTGGCTGCAATTATTTGAAATAGCCTTCGTTTATAAAGATCCGGCGGCTGGCAGCGAAAAAGGCTCTGGATCCGGCCCAGGTCATTACCGGGTGGAAGAATTAACGGTCAACATGAACGGCCCTGTTGTCCGCGTTCCCGCCGCAGCAGGAAAGGAGGCGCCTCTTTGTATCCTGTTCAACTCCTCCGGTCAGGGATATGGCCTCTTCCCCGTTGATCAGCGATCCCTGGACTGGCTTTTCAAAACCGCCGCCGGCACCCCCGCAACATCCGCCACCCCTCTCATGCGTGCCTCCGCCTATATCAACCTCTATGAGAACATGCTGGACCGGCAGGTCCTCACTCCCCGGCAACTGCTGGTTTTAGATCGCCGCGTTTTGTCACAGGAGACGGAAGAGCTGAACCTCAACCTGCTGACGGATCAGATCGTCTCCATCTACTGGGGTTTCCTTTCCCCTGCTGCCAGGGATTCATTGGCGGGAGGATTGGAAAAAGATATCTGGCAGGCCATGCTGTCTGCCGGCTCCCCGAATGAGAAGAAGCTTCTCTTTCGGACCTACACCAATATCTTCCTCAGCAAGCAGGGACAGGACAGGCTGTTTGCCATCTGGAAACAGCAGGTTCCGCCAGCCGGCGTCAAACTATCGGAAGAGGATTATACGAATCTGGCTGCCGTGCTGGCCCTGCGCACTTATCCCGGCAACCAGAAGATCCTGGAAGAACAGCTGGCCCGAATTAAGAATGAAGACCGCCGCCAGAGACTTATTTACCTCCTGCCGGCTTTGTCCAACGATATCCGGGAAAGGGACCGCTTCTTCGACTCTCTGAAGGTAGCAGGAGGAAGAAAAAAAGAAGCCTGGGTCCTTGCCGGGTTATCTTACCTGTATCACCCGCTGCGGACCGCCGCTTCGGAAAAATACCTTCCGCAGACCCTGGACCTGCTGGCAGAAATTCAACGCACGGGAGATGTGTTCTTCCCGCAGAGCTGGCTGCAGGCTAGTTTTGCCTGGTACCGGACAGGGACAGCTGCAGCCACCGTCCGCCGGTTCCTGCAACAGCATCCGGACTATAATCCGAAATTAAAAGCGAAGATCCTTCAGGCGACCGACAACCTGTTCCGGGCGGAGCGACTGGCGAAATAAGCTCCGGTCACGAACACGTCAACAAATAAAGAAGCCGAACCCCGTGGGCCCGGCTTCTTTTATCCGTTCTATCCAGGATCAGATCCGGAATTAATTCTGCTTCGTGCTATCCGTTTTGATAACGGGTTCCGGTGCCGCAGCCGCCGGTTTGATGATATCCAGCAGTTCCACATCGAAGATCAGCGTAGAGCCTGGCCCAATTAATGGCCCGGCCTGCTGGTCTCCATAAGCAAGGCTGGAAGGGATAAAGAGCTTCCATTTGCTGCCTACGGGCATCAATTGCAGGGCTTCCGTCCAGCCGGGTATAACGCCATTGACACTCAGTTCGATGGGCTCTCCTCTTTCAACGGAACTATCGAACACCTTTCCGTCGATCAGCGTGCCGTGATAATGAACTTTCACCTTGTCGGTAAGAACGGGCTTGGGGCCGGTGCCTGCCTTCGTGATGGAATATTGCAGCCCGCTGGGCAGAGCCACTACTCCGGGTTTATTCTTATTGGCAGCGAGGAAATTTTCACCGATCTTTTTGTTGCCGGATGATTTTTCCAGCTTGCTCTTTTGCATGTAGTTGACGATGCAGGAATTGGCCTGCTGTTCATCCATGAGCAATTTGTTCTTCCTGTTCACGTCGTTAATGGCCCTGGTAACAAGGGCTGTATTGATATTCGTAATATTCTGCTGTTTGTAGAAATTGGCCACACTCAGACCGATGGCATAACTTAAAGAATCCTGGGTGGTTTTCAAAGCCGCCGCCGGAGCCGCTTTGGAAGCGCCGGTAGCGTGTGCGGCAGGAACAGGTTTTTTCACCTGCGCCCAGGCTGAGCAGCAGATGGATACGCACAGCGCGGATACGATCGTTTTTTTAAGCATATTCATAAATTTACTTCGGTTTTAATGTTTTTCAGCGGCCCACAGGCCCCGCCTTTTTTGAGACGCAAAAATAGGGGGTTTATTGCGATAAGGACCTTCCGGCCCCCTATTTTCTGCCGCAGGCCGCCGAAGCTCCGTTTCTGCCCTCCTTATTTTCCTGCCGGGAAAATCAAAGCATTGATTTGCAGGGCAATATCGGCTTTTTGTCCTTCCCCGGCGGCCCTCAATACATGGGCATAGGATTTCAATTCGGAAGGGGAGCTGACCATCGGCTTTATCCGGGCAGCCAATTCCGGAAGCTCTTTTTCCAGTTGGCCTTTCTTCTCCTCCCTAAACGCTTTTATCAGCAGGGCGGCGCCCTCGTAATGGGGAACATAATGTTCCCCGGCTGTAAGCGTCAGCAGATCTTTTTCCAGGGATTGTACAGGTGATTCCACGATCCTTCCTATTTCTTTTCCCTTGTCCAGCAGGATCAGGTCCGGTACTCTGAAGATATTCAGGCCCCTTTCCTCATGACCGGGACTCTGTTTGTACGTCGAATCGGCATCGCTGACCATTACCAGCTGCACCAGGGAGGAATTGATCCCACAGTAATCGAGTATTTTGAAGATCCGGGGAATCTCCCTTTGACTGTCTCCGCACCAGGTGCCCATGAAGAGGGAAACTTTTTTACCGGCCAGCCTCGACCGGAGCTGATCGGCTGTGGCAGAATCAACGGTATAGTCCGAATAATTTTTGACGAACCAACTGTCGTAAGGAGCCTGTTCCAATCTTGCCCGGCTACATTTTCCCAATAATTGAGGTTTACCCTGGCCGTCGGTTATTTCCTTGTTAAGAGTAGCTCTCTGAGGAGCTAATTTCGGATGACAAGAACTATAAATGACTGTATAGCATAATAATAGCATATATGAATGAAGCTTCGGATTCATAACAGAGTTATTGAAGATGAATTAAAATAAATGGGTGCTGGAGGACGTTTCCCCCATGCGTGCAACATAATATGGAAGACTAGCAACGGGGAGGCTGGAAGAGCGCCGTAGGGTAACCTGCAAAGACCTTACGGGTGATGAATAAGCTCCCCGCAGGCAAAGGATCCATAACAAGTCCGGTCAGCGCAAGAGGAATGGCTCCTGCAAAGACTTCTTCCGGTTTTTGTTTGGAGGCAGCGCGTTCCGCCCCCGGTTGACTGTTATCAGTAGTAGTAGAGGCCTCAGGAGAGGATCGTTCGCAATCACATGTTACCGTCGGGATAGAGATAAGAGACATCGCAGGGCAGGACCGGTAATTCCATATCCGGCTGTAGTTGAGCAGCAGCCACAAAATTAGGAGTGATATGGAAAGAAGTTGTTTCATCCGTGTAAATGTCCTGGCTTCAGCGGTGCTCATTTGATTGGATCCAAAAAATAGATAATATTTCCGGGATAAGCAAATTCATCTGACATTAAAACCGGCCGGCATTCCCTGATTCCCATGGCTTAACATTATTTTATCAGATTTAGGCATTACTTTTAAACCCGGATTATAAAAATTAAAATATCCAGTATGAAAAAATTTTCTTCTGTAATGTTGTTGTTGTTTTGTTCTGTTATTCTCGTAAATGCACAAGGCGGCTTGCTGGGCAGCGCCAAAAATGCTGTCAACTCCCTGAAAGGAGGAAAATCCCTTAGTTCCGATGATATCGTAGCAGGTCTGAAAGAAGCGCTGTCCCAGGGCACTAAAAAGAGCGCGGATAAATTATCAGCCGTAGACGGCTTCTTTAAAGACGCTGCCGTAAAGATCCTGCTGCCGCCGGAAGCAGCGAAAGTAGAAAAAGCCTTACGCAGCGCGGGCTTAGGCCAACAGGTCGATGATGCTATCCTGAGCCTTAACAGGGCTGCAGAAGATGCTGCCAAGTCAGCCGCTCCCATCTTTTTAAATGCCATTCAGCATATGTCCGTACTATAACAAAATGCCATTCGTCAGCAAAGTAAATACCGATCTTCCTGGTTACGCCACCTCCAAAGCACTCGATGGCGTCTTCTACTATGTAGCACAGGAAGAAAAGAATATTCGTCAGAACCCTGCCGCCCAGGTGACGGACCTGCTGAAGAAAGTATTCGGAAAATAATCAACGACTAATTCCTATAATAATAAAGCCTGTCTCCGGACAGGCTTTATTATTTATTTACATTTGCAGGGTAACATGCTCGGACGCACCATTGCTTTATACACAAATGCCTATAGCGGCCTCTCAAAGTCTACCTGGCTCCTGTCGCTGGTGATGCTGGTCAATCGTAGCGGTACGATGGTAATCCCATTTATGACCATCTACCTTACGCAACCCTCCATGGGCTATAGCATCGGTCGGGCGGGACTGGTGATGGGGATATTCGGCCTGGGGGCCGTATGCGGAGGATTCCTGGGAGGAAAGATCACCGACCTGCTGGGATTTTACCGGGTACAGTTGGTGACGCTCACCGGGGGAGGCCTTCTGTTCATGACCCTGGGCCAAATGAAAAGCTATCCCCTTATCTGCCTTTGCACTTTTTTATTAAGCGTGGTGAATGAGGCTTTCCGGCCGGCCAATTCTACGGCCATTGCCCATTATTGTAAAGAAGAGAACCGGACCCGGTCTTATTCGTTAAATCGCCTCGCTGTCAACCTGGGATGGGCCTTTGGAGGGGCGATCGGAGGGGTCCTGGCTTCCATCAATTACCACCTCCTGTTCTGGGTGGACGGGATCACCAATATCCTGGCCGCGTTCCTGCTGCGCTATTTTTTGTCCGCCGCAGCCACGTCGGCTCCTGCCCGTACGGAAAAAGAGCCGCTTGCACCCGCCGGCTCTCCCTACCGCGATAAGACCTACCTGCAATTTATTGGTTGTACGATTTTGTTTGCCGGTTGCTTCTTCCAGGTATTCACTATTTTGCCGGTGTATTTCAAGAAGGCGCTGAATATGCCGGAATACATGATCGGCTTGCTGATGGCCTTGAACGGAGTGGTCATCACCTTATTCGAAATGGTGCTCGTATTTAAGCTGGAAGGCAAAAAAGAAAATTTGTTTTATATTTTTAACGGGGTATTGGTCATAACGCTTTCTTTTCTCTTACTGAATATTCTCCCCTTATCGATCGTTTCTGCTTTTATTTGCATACTGCTGGTGACGATAGGGGAGATCATGGCGATGCCTTTTATGAATTCTTTCTGGATAGCGCGAACGGTAAAGAACAACCGGGGACAATACGCCGGCCTCTATACGATAGCCTGGTCAGCGGCACAGGCCCTGGGCCCCTCAACCGGATCACAGGTGGCGGAGCATTTTGGTTTCAGGACCTTATGGTGGATCATCAGTGGGGTCTGTCTCCTGTCCGCCATTGGATTTCGCTGGCTGCGGCAAAATCAACTGGCTGCGGCAAACTAAAAGAGTGTATCATGAATGAAGAAAAATTACAGATGTTTAGGAACCGGCTCTCCAAGATGTTCCGTCATATCAGTAAACTGGCCAGGCGGCAATCCGTCAGTTGCTACCGGGTCTATGACCACGACCTTCCGGAATTCCCATTCTGCATCGAAATATACGAGGACAAGATCTACCTGGCGGAGTATCGCCGGCATCATGGGATGACCGATGAAGAACATGATGCATGGCTGGAATCCTGCCTGCCCGTCATCAGCGGGATCCTGGAGATACCGGATGAAAGGATCTATTTCCGTCAGCGGCAACGCAAAGCCGGACGGTATGGGCAATATGAGAAGCTGGACAGCCAGCAGGAATTCTTCGTGGTGAAAGAGGCTGGTTTGCAATTCAGGGTCAACCTAACGGACTACCTGGATAGCGGGCTTTTTCTGGATCACCGCATCACGCGGGGTATGGTCAGGGAGGAGGCAAAGGACCGACAGGTGCTGAACCTTTTTTGTTACACCGGCTCTTTTTCCGTCTATGCCGCAGCGGGCGGCGCCGCAGGCGTCGATTCCGTGGATCTCTCGAAGACCTACCTTAACTGGGCGGAAGAAAATATGACGCTGAATATCCCCCCGGCGGGTAATGCTCCCGGAAAGTATAATTTTATTCACGCGGATGTCAAACAATACCTCGATGAACTGCCGGCGGAAAAATATGACCTCGTGGTCATGGATCCCCCGACCTTCAGTAATAGCAAGCGTATGAAAGACTTCCTCGACATCCAGCGGGACCATGCCGAACTGATCAATAAAACTTTACGCGCCATGAAGCCGGGCGGCATACTGTATTTCAGCACCAACTTCCGCAAATTCCAGTTGGAGTCGGAAAAGATACAGGCAGGCTCTGTAAAGGATATTACAAAGGCCACCACGCCTTTCGATTTCCAGGGTAAGTTGTTCCGCTGGTGTTATAAGATCATAAAATAGCGTTTATTTTGTCTTCTATAGCGCTGACCTGGTAAGGATTGATCAAGAGTATGTTCCCGTGATTGTCAAGCAGGAAAGTGGATGGAACCGCTCCTACCTTGAACAGCTTCCCGATCGGGTTGTCAAAACCCCTGACTTCCGAAGTGTGGAATCCCGGTAATCCTTCTGTTTTGATCCCCTGCATCCACGCACTCCTCGATTCGTCAAAGGATACGTTGATGAACTCCAGTTGCTCCCGGCTTGTTTTTTGATATAACTTCGCCAATTGTTTGTTCTGGGGCTGGCAATTCCCACACCAGGAAGCCCAGAAATGCACAAGGATGAATTGGCTCTTTAAAGACGATAACCGGATTTTTTTTCCGGTAAGGTCCCGGAAGGAGAAGTCGATCTTTTTCTTAAACGTATATAGGTCTATATAGTTTTTAAGGCTCTTTCCGAATAAGGTGTTCTGTGCAGAAGCGGAAAGTATATGATAGACTGAATCTGCTTTAGAAACATCATGCCAAAAAGTAAAATGCTCATAAGCGATCAATGCCCCGACAACCGTATTCTTATTTAGCGCGAGGTGTTTGTAGACCACTTTGAGCACATTCGATTCAGCGGAGTCTCCATAGCGTTTGATGATATAATCGCCGGTCGGCATCTCAATTTTGTCTTCGGTTATTATAGTGCCATAGTCCGTGGTTCTCCCAGCCAGGCTGTAGGATACACTATCTGCCCTTTTTACCGTATCCGTCTTTAGAAGATAGCAGTTATACGTTTCTTTTATATGAAGTTTGATCTTTCCTTCGACCGTATCCCGGTAGAACCCGGGAATTCTTAGGGTGGCTGAATTCCTATTAAAAAGAGCTATGGCCCGTTCATATTCTTTTTCAAAATTGAAATATGCTTCGGTGGCGGGACTTCCGGTGACCTGGTACCAGTCCCAATCCCTTGTATGGACACGGATCCTGGTCTCTCCTTCATCTGCCAGGATTATTATTTTTTCGCGCCAGGTGATATCGGGAGAAAAAAAGTTGAAAAGAACGGGAAGACGGCCCTTACCCTTTAACGTAAATTGCCCATTGGAAGGACTGAGAGAATCCATTGGAGAAATGACCGTAAAATTTTCATCCATGGTTGAGAAGTAGATCTTTTCTACGGGAGGGCCTTCTATTTTTACGGTAAGGGAATATTCTCCTTTTTTGACCTGCCCGGAGGCGGCGGAATAACCGATAATTAGCGGCAGGCAAATATTCAGGACGCGGGAATAATAATTTGGCATAAGAAGATAAGGCTGTACTTAGTATTTTCCAATTGACATAGGGGCTAAGAATAGCCGATACTAAAATAGGTGTATATTCTTTAATGCCGGCCTATATTGAAAGGTTCGTCTAATAATCTATCCTTCTAATCGGATAGTCCATGGATATAGATCTTCGAATAAGACCGGTTACTGCAGCGGAATATCTCTTTTTAGCATCTCATCCCGGTTAGCCATCTCCCAGGCAGTATAGAACACCAGCCGGGCCCTTTTCTCCATGATGTCATAGTTGATCTTATCGGGCGTATCGGTAGGCCGGTGATAGTCTTTATGGATCCCGTCAAAATAGAAAATGATCGGCACCCCTTTGCGGGCAAAATTATAATGATCGCTGCGGTAGTAGATTCTTTCAGGGTCTTTCGGATCATTGAATTTATAATCCAATTCGAGCTTCGTATACTTTTTATTCTGGGTTTCGCTGACCGGCTTCAGGTCCGAACTTAATTTATCATCGCCGATCACATATACATAATTGGTGGAATCCCCTTTTTTGCGGTTGGGGTCGATACGGCCGATCATATCGATGTTCAGGTCGACATTGATATGGTCCATCGGCCAGGTGGGATGTTCCGAATAATATTCCGAGCCCCAGAGCCCCTTCTCTTCCCCGGAATTGGCGAGGAACAGAATACTCCGGCGGGGACCCTTCCCCGCAGCTTTTGCCTTGGTAAAAGCCTGGGCCAGTTCCAGGACAGACACCGTTCCGCTTCCATCGTCGTCAGCCCCATAATAAATAACGGTATCCCTTTTGCCCAAATGATCATAATGAGCTGAGATCACCACAAGCTGGTCTTTCAGGTCGGTGCCTTCGAGGAAGCCAAGTACGTCGCTGCTCTGCAGGTTGCCGGTAGACTTGCTGAATTCCAGCAGCACATCGGCGGAATAGCTCTTCGGCTGGACATCCCCGGATTTTACAGACGCATAGTCCGCTCCCATGATGGCTTCAGCGATCCTGTCGGAAACATAATAGCTGTTTGGCAAAATTGTTTTCCGGTACCCGGTGAGATACATAGAGCCTTTGTCGCCGAAAGATTTACGGGGAAATCCATTCTGTATAATGAGCAGGGCGACGGCGCCGTTCTTCTGCGCGAGCTCCTGCCTGGAATAAAATCCGCCGGATCTTCTGTTCGTCGGAGCTGGAGTACTGCCGGAAGGGGGGGCATTTAATATCAGTACGATCTTCCCTTTTACATCAAGCCCCTTATAATCATCCCGGGTGCTGTCACTGATGCCATAGCCGGCGAAAACGATCTCACTGCCCATGAGAGTAGCGCTGTAATTAGCCGCTGTATTTACGGCAAAATCTTCGTTGAGCCGGAAGTCCTGCTCGTTTATCCGGATGGTAGCTGCCGTCAGCGAATCCTGGAAAATGGGATAATATAGTTGATAACTGCCTTTATTGCCCGGCTGCAGGCCCAGCGATTTAAAATCATTCTCGATATAAGCGGCCGCCTTGCGTTGCCCTTCCGTACCGGTCTCCCGGCCTTCAAAATCCTTACCGGCTACGATATATAAGTGCGCCTTCAGGTCCTGGGCCGTAATGGCATTAGCGAAGGGGCGGGGATCGGGTATCTTTTGCCCTTGTGCGTTACCGGAAGTTAAGACGATCAATACGGATGCCAAAGACATTGGAAAAGCAAGCCTTCTCATGAAAAGTGATTTTAAGGGATTGGTTATTTCTCTGCTTCACTAAGCTCCAGCCAGCGTATTTCTTTTTCATCCAGTAACCGGCTGATCTCTCCGCTGCGGTTGGCCAGTTGTTGTAATTCGGTAAAAGGGGCGCTGCCTCCATTCAGTTTGTCCGTCACCTGCTGCTTTTCTTTTTCCAGATCTGCAATTTCTTTTTCCAGCAATTCAAATTCCCTTTTTTCTTTATAAGTCAATTTCTTTTTTTCCGGTTGGGAAGCGGGAGTAGGGGCGGGGGCTGCGCTAACAGGCTTTTCTTCCGGCGCCTTATAACCATCGCCGGGAGGCCGGAAATCTGCATTGTCATTTCCCAGTTTCACCCATTCCCGGTATTGGGAATAGTTGCCCGGGAAGTCCCGAACCATGCCGTCTCCCTCCAGGACCAGCAAATGATCTACCAGGCGGTCCATAAAATAGCGGTCATGGGAGACGATCAGCAGGCACCCCTGGAATTCACTTAAGAAATTTTCCAATACGGCCAGGGTAGGCAGATCCAGGTCATTGGTAGGCTCATCGAGGATGAGGAAATTAGGATTGCGGAAAAGAATGGATAGTAAATGCAACCTTCTTTTTTCCCCTCCGCTGAGTTTGGAAATATAAGTATACTGCTGTTCCGGCGGGAACAGGAAAAGCTGAAGGAATTGAGCGGCGCTGAGAGAGCCGCCATTGGCCAGGGGAAAATGCTCCGCAATATTCTTTACATATTCGATCAGTCGCTGATCTTCCTTGATCACCAGCCCGGCTTGCGAATAATTGCCGAAGATCACGGTATCCCCGATATTCACTTTGCCGCTATCCGGCGCTTCCAGGCCCTGTAAAATATTGATGAAGGTGGATTTGCCGACGCCGTTCTTGCCGATCACACCCACTCTTTCGCCCTTTTTGAACGTATAGTCAAACCCTTTCAGGATCACCTTCTCCCCATAGCTCTTATTTAATTTTTTCAGTTCGGCTATTTTCCCTCCCAGACGGCTCATCTTTACCTGGAGCTCGACTTGGCTGTCTTCAATACGTTGTTTGGCCCTGGCTTCCACCACGTAAAAATTATCCTGCCGGCTCTTGCTCTTGGTCGTTCGGGCCTTGGGTTGCTTGCGCATCCACTCCAGCTCCTTACGATAGGTATTGCGGGCTTTGTCGATGCTGGCCGTTTCGTTCTCGATACGGGCTGCCTTTTTTTCCAGAAAATCCGCATAATCTCCCTTATTGACGAATAGAGAACTGCCGTCCAGCTCCCAGATCTCTTCGCTGACGGCATCCAGGAAGTAGCGGTCATGCGTCACCAGCAGCAAGGTCACTTTTTCCTGGTTAAGGTAATGTTCCAGCCATTCGACCATCTCCACGTCCAGGTGGTTGGTCGGTTCATCCATGATGAGAAGGACATGCTTATGCTCAAAGCCGATATCGATCAGTGTTTTAGCCAGGGCGACCCGCTTGCGCTGGCCTCCGGAGAGGGAGCCGGCGCTCTGTTGGAGGTGATGGATATTCAGTTTACCCAGGATCTGTTTGACCTTGGTATCGAAATCCCAGGCATTCAGTTCATCCAGCTTTACGATGGCATCCGTCAGTTTGTCAACGTCGCCATCATCGGTGGCCGCCTCATAGGCTTTAATAGCGTTAATGACGGGGTGATTATGATCGAAGATATTGTCCAGGATGGATTTACCCTCATTGAAGACAGGTTCCTGCTCAAAGAGGGCAACGGTGACGTCTTTATGGATCCAGACAGTCCCTTTTTCGGCGGTCTCCTTACCGGCCAATATTCTCAGCAGGGTAGACTTCCCGCTGCCGTTCCGGGCGACCAGGGCGATCTTATCGCCTTCTTCAATATGAAATGTAATATTCTGAAACAGCGGCTTTACACCGTACGATTTGCTTAATCCTTCGACAGAAACATAGTGCATGGGCGCAAAGGTAAGCAATTGGCGTTAAGCAGCGAACCCTGTCCACCGCTTAACGCCGTATTTTTATGCCTGTTTTATAAATTCCAGCCCGACATGGATACGCACTTCGTCGCTTAGTACAATACCGCCGGTCTCTGTTACCGCATGCCATACCAGGCCGAATTCCTTGCGGTTGATCTTGCCGGTGACGGTGAATCCCGCACGGATATTGCCCCAGGGGTCTTTTGCGATGCCCCCGAACTCCGTATCCAGTTTCACGGATTTGGTCACATCCCGGATGGTAAGATCGCCGTACACTTCAAAGGAGCCGTCATTGCCCACCTTCTCCACTTTCGTAGCTACGAAAGTGATATGGGGAAATTTGGCGGGATCAAAAAACTCAGGCGATCTCATATGCCCGTCCCTTTGTTCATTGTTTGTTGTAATGGAATCGGCGTCAACAGTGACGCTGACCTTTGCTTTGGTGAAATCTTCCTCTTCCGTCTCGGCGGTCGCATCGAATTTCATGAACTGGCCGGTCACCGTGGAGATCATCATGTGCTTGACCTTGAATTGCACCTCTGAGTGTGTAGGATCGAGAACCCATTTGGTAGTAGCCATAATTGTTATTTTGATGTTTAAACAATGAAATTAAAAGATTTCCGGCTATTCCAAAGTTATCAGTTTGTTGCCTCCACCCCGATCTTTTCCTTTAGCAGTTTCCGGGCGAGGTGGATGCGGCTCTTGATGGTTCCCAGGGCAATATCCATGATATCGGCAATTTCCTGGTACTGGTACCCCTCGAAATAGAGCCTGAATGGGATCTGACAGCTCTCCGGCAATCTGTGGAGCGCTGCCTGGATCTCTTTGCTCCCCAGCCTGCTTTCGGCCAGGTTAGCCGCAGCGGGGCTCCGATATTCCTGGAATCCGCCCGGGTCGGGTTGAAAGATCTTCTTTTCCCGTGCTCTGCGGCGATACCGGTTAATAAAGGTGTTTCGCATGATCGTGAACAGCCAGGCCTGAATATTAGTACCCTCATTGAACTTTTCCCGGTAAGTCAGGGCCCGGTAGATCGTTTCCTGCAGCAAATCCTTCGCATCTTCCCCGTCCTTGGTAAAGTTGATGGCGTAGGGCTTCAGCCTGTCTGACTGGCTGACCAGCAATTGATTGAATTCTATCGTTGACATATGCTTTTTTATTAAATGGAAAGAAGGGTAAAGGCTACTTGCTCTCGCGCAAACAGCCTTTACCCGGTACACAATACCCATTTCACCTGCCCCTGACCGGGCGGAGCCCGGTCGTGAACAAGGGCCGATATTAAAGGCCGAAAGAATAAGCTGCTCTCAGGCCCAGGAAATTATTCGTATTGCCTCCGTTATAAAAAGCTGCCGTGCTCTCGTACCGGACGCCCAGGTCGATATAATTTTTAGGGGCCAGCTTCAATAACACACCGACTTGCGGAGCATATACAAAAGCGGCGGATTTGTCGGCGCCCAGGTCTGACTTATTAGCCAGGAAGGACACGCCGCCTTCGCCCTGCACATAAAAAATATTTCCGACAGGGAAATACTTCAGCCCGGCTTTTACGGGGATCAGTTGCATGTTCTTGCCCACGACATCTGCTGCCAGGTGCTTCTTGACGAAGAAATCATTATACCCTGCATTCACCGTGACATAAAGGTTGTGGATAACGGGGATATCCGCCTGGATAGAGCCTCCGAAATTCCAGTCATAACGATTGGACAGATCGCCCAGCGGAATGCCGGCTTCAGGTCCTACGCTTAAACGAAATTCCTGTTTGCTGCTTGCAGCTGAAGGGGATGATTGTGCTTTGCTTACCAGAGTAGCACTTACTAACAGTGCTGATACAATGCCGATCTTTAATGATGCTTTCATGATTCTTGATTTTTAATGTTGATTCTTATTTGCTTCTTATTATTCTAAATTCTTCAGTGATTATATTCGCCTTTGACGATACAAAGTTGCACCGGAATCCAATCACCACAGGCATACTTTGCGGACATTGAATAGTTGTTTTCGGACATCCCCCTGAGCGGCCGCAGGCCGCTCGCCCGAAGGGCCATCATTAGACCCGGGCGCCCGAAAGTTCATCTTCCGGGCGCTCGCTCAAGGCGCCGCAGGCGCCTGATCTGCAGAAACAGATGACACCAAAAACAATAAAATGGAAGTCCCCGTTAGACGGGCTTAATTATGATAATACGGCAGCAGGTTCAGATCATGACTCCTGTAAGTCCTTCCTGTCTCATGCTCTTTCTCTGACATCAGCTGCCGGTACTGATGGGGAGTTTGCTTGCCTATCCGCCGGTAGAATTTAATGAAATAGGAAGGCTCTCCAAATCCCAGATCATAACTGATCTCCTTAACCGACCGCGTCGTATAATGCAACAGGCGGCTTGCCTCGAGATGGATCCTCATATCCAGTAATTGACTGGGTGTCCTGCCGCAAGCCTCCTTACAGATCCTGTTCAGTTGTTTGGAACTGATATGGATCATGGCCGCATAAGTCTCGACATTCCGGATCTCCCTGAATTCTTTATTGACCAGGTCCAGGAATTCATCATAACGGGGATCATGAAGGCTGCGGTCGGAAGAATAGTCGACGGAAAGTTGCGTGAATTCCGACAGTAAAATAGTGAGATACGCGTTGATCACCGGATCCGAACCGGCCGATCTGACCTTAAGTTCCGCCTGTAAAAAATAGAAGAGCTGATCCAGCCGCTCCCCGTTGTCTTTCGGTACAGGGAACTGACTGATATTACGCAGTCCAAAAATGAGCTCTAAGAGATTGCTGCCCGCCTGGTGCAGATAATCTTCCTGTATAGCCAGGCTCCATCCTTCCAGGTCCGCTTCTTCGGCTGCATCCAGCGAATAATCGGAATGGGGGTGGATGATGAAGATGCTGCCAGGCTCGATAGGATAAGAAGAAAGATCGATCGTAAGATGTCCGCTGCCCTTGATAAACCGGGTAATCACGAAAAGATCGTTTTTCCGGACCGGTAAGGACAACCGATCCCGGGACTCCGTAAGGAAATAGGCGACCTGCACAGGATCGGGCATCTCTGGATGTAAATGATGTTGGTTGGAGATCAGGGTAGCGATAGGTTTCTGCATCGGTGTCAATTTTGATTTTTTAAGACCTGGCGTTACCAGGCGTAATATATTGATACATTCTCCACCTCATGATCGTACAATCCTTTCATCATGGAAGAAGCTGTATTCTGTGTAAAGGATACTCCGAAATGTCCCGACGATACCACGCCTCCATAGGTGATCGAACAGACCAGCTGGCGGATATCATGATAGGGTTGGGGGGCTTCGCTTTCCACACCGGCCGGTCCGCCCTGGCTGGTAGTGGACGTATCTCCTTTCCCGGGTCTTTTCAAATTCGGATTGGAAGTAAAAAGGCCTCCTTCGAGTAAGGCATTGGTGAAGACCAGTTGCGCCTGCGGCTTCAATATAAAATAAGCCTGCAGCCTCCTTGTGCGCTTACCCCCGGCCGGCCTTCCGGCGCCGGTGTACTGGCTGAAAAACCCATTAAAGTAAGGCGTGAACTTCCCGATCCGGATCAGAGGATACACCGTGACTGCATTTATCATGCTGCCCAGGGATACCTGGCCTCCTCCGATCACCTCGACAGAAGGTCCCCATGCGGCCAGTTCTTTCTCCGCGGTGAAATTGATATTCACCAACGGGGAGTTTCGGAACTGATGGCTCCAACCCTGCGGTTGTTGGAACTGAAGGATCCGGTGAACGAGCTTCTGAGTGGGGCCCCCCAGTGCGGCGGGGCCCACGACGCCGAGCACCAGCTCTGTCTGGAAATCGTATTTTTTTTGCGGATTATAAGAATAAAGGGCATGTGTAGCGATTAATGCTGCGGACCAGGGATAATCATTCGGCTGATAGTCCGGATTACCAATATCATTCGGGGTGAATAACAGCTGCATTATCCCCCAGCTGAATACATTCACGCTGCTGTCGCCTGCCTTCGGAAGAACCCGGTCAAATGAGAAATGAGAAAGTTTTTTCTTTGTATAAAAAAGGTCGATACGGGTTCCGGCCGTGTAGGCATCATCGGTAGATAGACCACGTATGTTCATGCAATCATTGTCTTCGTATATACGAAGAAGCCGGGTAGAGGTATCGGCCTGTTCCTGGGCATACAGCCCGTCATTTATTCCTGCTAGCAGAAAGATGAAAAAACATAGAAGATAAAAGTTCTTCCTCCATTTATTTCGTCCTTTTTTGGTCATAGCCACTCATATTAGTCGGTTTTCATCTATTGATATAAAGCCAGTCTATCGGATACAACAATTATCGTCAAACAAGTTCTCGAAAAAAAAGGTTTTTCTTTTGTATATACTATTCAATTCACGACAACTATTGTATATACAAATATTAGGGTAAAAAAATTATTCTCTCATTTTATCCAGGAGGTCGGCCAGCTGGGTATATTCTTTATCGGTCAGCTTCGTTTCATGTTCGCAATGATACTTACTCAGCTTTTTTTCTATCGCCTCCAGCAATTTAAGCCCCTTCTCCGTGATACAAATCTCGACCCTGCGTCGGTTGTCCTCGCAAATATCGCGAGTCACCAGCCCTTTCAACCGTAGTTTTTCCACCAGCCGTGTAGCATTGCTCATCTTGTGCATCATTTCTTCCTGGATATTACACAAATTACAAGGCTGACAGGCTTGCTTTTTGATGATATGCAACACATTTACCTGCTGTTCAGACAACCCGAATGGCTTTAATTGCTCATTAAGGCGGTCGCTCACCTGGTAGCCTGTGTAGAGTAGACTGATCAGGGCCCGTTTATAAGGGGGCATCCCCTGACCCATGTTTACTGGTTTTACTATCGTCTCTTCCTGGTTCATACTTGTTTTTCCCTCATTGTGTGGGATTGAAATCTTTCAGGGTCTAGATTGTAGGAACAACTGTTGTCTATACAAATGTACACATTTTTCGGACTTTTACAAATTTTTTTTGAGAAAAGGGAAGGGGCGATAACTTTTCCGCCTGGCTGCCATACTCACAAGCGGGTTGCAAAACATCTCCCGGGTGTGTTGAATAAAAAAATAAATTTGCAACCCTTAAACTGAATCTTATGGGCGATTCCCGAAGGATTTTATGTTTGCGTTAACGGAAGATGAGTTCGAAAACTTGAAGTCGCAATTTGCGATATCAAGTTGGGAACGCCGGTTATCGCTCTACTCCTTTACCACAAAATGATATTGGCCCGATCCCAGTTTGAGCATCAGATAGCCCTTCCCGACGCCGCCGACCTCGATCTCTTTCACGGCCCCCAGGGGTTTTCCGCTCTCCGTGATCAGACCGCCTTCAGGAGCCGGGATGTATACCGTAGAAGTGGTATTGGCCGGAATGACCAGGTCCAGCAGCAGGGAATCCTTATCCTGATGCCAGTGAGAGCTTAGCAGACCATATCCCGTCTGCAGATCGGCGGCCGCTTCCGTCAGCCCGCCTCCCGGATTGGGGGCGATTTTGCTGTGCTGATAGCCGGGACCATCCTCATACGTGTCGATGCCCGCCGCGACCCGGTACATCCAGTCCCCGATAGCTCCATAGGAATAGTGATTGAAAGAGTTCATGCCGGGCGTCTCAAAGCTGCCGTCCGGTTTGAGACCATCCCATCTTTCCCAGATCGTGGTAGCCCCCATTTTGACCGGGTACAGCCAGGACGGATAACTATCCTGCAGGAGGAGCCGGTAAGCGATATCCGTATAGCCGAAACGACTGAGAACATGGCAGAGATAAGGAGTTCCCAGGAACCCTGTCGTCAGGTGATACTCATAATCCTTTACATTGTCAGCCAGTCTGCGGGCAGCCTGTTCCCGCAGGGCCTCCGGCAGCATATCGAACTGCAGGGCCAGCACGTAGGCCGTCTGGCTGCCGGAAACCAGTCTTCCATTGGGCGTCATATATTCCCGGACAAAAGCTTCTTTTATCTTTTTTATAAGCAGGGTATAACTATTTACATCTGCCGTCTTACCCAGCACCGTGGCGGTATTGATCAGTAGCTGCGTGGAATGGGCGTAGAAACATTGCGCGATAAGGTATTTATCCGTGACAGCCGCCCTTCCGTCATTGTCATCCTCGGGCCGGTAAAAGAGCCAGTCGCCGAAATGAAAGCCCGTATTCCACAGATCGTTCTTTGCTTTTCCGTGCATATACTCTACCCAGGCTTTCATAGAAGGATACTGCTCTTCCAGCACCCTCCGGTCTCCATAAGCCAGGTAAAGGTTCCAGGGAATGATGGTTGCCACATCGGACCAGCCGGCACTGCCCGCCGCCCCTTCACCCAGCACATTCGGAATGACAAAAGGGACGGAGCCGGTAGGCCGCTGGTCCGCCGAGACGTCTTTCAGCCACTTCGTAAAGAAATTCTCTACGCCCATATTATAAGCCGCCGTACGGGAGAAGACCTGCGCATCCCCCGTCCAGCCCAGCCGTTCGTCCCTTTGCGGACAATCCGTGGGCACGTCCAGGAAATTGCCCCGCTGACCCCATTGGATATTGTGTTGCAACTGGTTCACCAGGGGATTGGAGCACTGGAACTCTCCCGTCTTCTCCATATCCGAATAGAGGGCCACGGCCTTGAAATCAGCCGGATTGATTTCTCCGGGATACCCCTCGATCTTAAGGTAACGGAAACCGTGGAAAGTAAAATGCGGCTCAAAACTTTCTTCCCCTCCCCCCTTTAAAATATAAATGTCCTGCGCTTTGGCGGCGCGGAGATTGTCTGTATAGAAATTGCCCGATTTATCCAATACCTCCGCATGGGAAAGCACGATCCGGTCCCCCGCCTTTCCCCTGGCTTTTACAAGGACCCAGCCGACAAGGTTCTGCCCGAAGTCGATCACTTTTTCTCCCTTGGGGGTCGTGAGCAGGTGGACAGGCTGGAAAATCTCGTGTTTTCGTACCGGCTCGTTGAAGGTGGCGATCAGATTATCCAGGGGAAAGGAGACCGGCTTCACTCCGCTCCATTCCTTGTCATCATAGCCAGGCAGGGCCCAGCCTGCTTTCTCTTCCCGGGCATCGATGGTCTCCCCGTTATAGATCTCCGAGCTCCGGATATTACCGGTGGAAGATTTCCAGCTGTCATCCGAACCGATGACGGCCGTACTGCCGTCGCTATAGGAGAGGACCAGCTGAAATAATAAGGAAATATCTTTCCCATAGATGTTATGCTGATTTTCAAAAGCCAGATAACCCCTGTACCAGCCGCTGCCCAGCGTGATCCCCACGGCATTCTTTCCGGACCGGACAAGATCCGTGACATCGTATACCTGGTATTGTAATCGCTTCTGATAAGCCGTCCATCCGGGTGTCAGGTAGGCATCTCCGATACGCTGACCATTTATCCGGGCTTCATACAGCCCATGGGCCGTGATATAGGCGGTGGCGGACAGCAACTTTCTTCCGGAGACAAATTCTTTCCGGAAAAGAGGACTGGGCCGTCCGATACTATCTTCGGTATAACCGGGTTGGATCCATTTCGCCGTCCAGTCGGAGGACTCGAATAACCCCGTCTGCCACCAGGCCGGCGCACTCCAGGGAGATACCCTGCCTTTGTTATCCCAGATGCGTACCTGCCAGGTATATCTTTTACCGGATTGCAGGGCCGGTCCTGCATAGACGATATGTACGGACTGGGCCGAGACGACCTTTCCTGAATTCCAGAGGAGGGCTTTATCGTTGCGCTGTGTACTGATGCGGATCTCGTAGGCGGTCTGCAGTTCGTTTCGCCCGGGAGCTTCCAATTGCCAGCTGAAACGGGGCTGACGACTATCCAGGCCGATGGGATTGGTTCGGTTTTCCGTGCGGAGATGCTGCACGGTGGGCTGGGCCAGGACCGGAGAAAAAATGACTAACAAGGGCAAAGCGGCGAGCATGTAGAAGTATTTATTCATGGCAATCAAGTTACTAAACTATATATAGCATCCAAGATAACCAGGGAAATTTTCTCAACCATCCTGTACTGACCTGAGAGCAATGGCGAGTAGGCCTGTGGGTCGCATGTCGCTTAGAGCGGGCCATCGGCTCTCTGGGCCTCAGGTCCGGGTCTAATTATTTTCAGGCATATAAGTCAAAAAATCGTAAGATTTTTTGACTTATATGCCTGGAGCTCGGGACTATCCGGAGAAAGCTCCGTAATGAGGAAATCGATCTCATCGATATCGGCAATTTTCATTTGCATCGAAGAATTCAGCTTTTCGGAGATGGCCAGAATGGCCACTTTCTCAGAGGCTTTTATCATGGCTTTCTTGACCTGTATCGTCTCCCAGTCCGAATCAGTAAGACCATTGCTATAGTCGATGGCATTCGTGCCTAATATACAGAGGTCAGCCTTGATGCCGGCCAGATACTCAAAAACTTCCCCGCTCACGGTCATCTGACTATACGCAGATACCTGCCCCCCGATCATAATGGTCTTGATCATCGGCTTATCCAGCAATTCAACGGCCGTCAATACATTCACCGTAATAAAAGTCGCCCGCAGCGTATTAGGGATCCTTTTAATGAACTCCCGGGCCGTGGTCCCCCCGCCGATCAATACCAGGATGTCTTCCTTCAATAACTTCATCGCCTTCTCCGCTATGATCAACTTGTTGGACTGGGCATAAGTCTCCGAATCATGTCCATAATGGTAGGCCGCCGACATGACACCGCCCTTGATCCGGATCACCTGCCCGTCTTCCGCCAGTTCATTAACATCCCGCCGGATCGTATCCTCCGACACATCGATCAGGGTGACGAGATCGTTGAACATTAACCGGGTATGTATATTCACCTGTTTAAGGATCAGGCTCTTGCGCTCTTTTTTCGGAAGTGCTATTGGCATACTGCCATTGGTTTTGGTTTTTGACATGTCTAAGCTAATCTTAGGTAAATCTAAATTTTTATGATTTATAGTCCGCTTTCCTTTTTTTGCAAAAATTGCAAAAACTCACTTCCAACTTATTTTTTGCAACCCAAGGAACTGCCTGGCAGGTGGTAATGCCTAATGACCGAATCCCCTTTATATTAGATGCAAACAATTTGCAATAATACGACTTTTTGTTGCTAAAATAAAGGGAAAGGGGGTTAATATGCGGCTAAATACCCTTTAACTACCTCTATTTATGACTTTTTATGCAAATTATTTGCAAATAATTTTTTCATTTATGAATTTTAAGACTATTTTAGATGCATATTTTGCAAAGGCATCTGAATAATAACCTTCACCAACACTTGTAAAACTACTGCAATGAGACAAACTCAACTAACCGCATTGGGCAGCCTGCTGGCTTGCTGCCTGTTTGCTTTTTCTTTCAGCCAAGCCCAGGAAGCCTCCGGCCCGGCCCTGCATATCAAGGGTTCCGTTAAGGGAGTTTCCGACGGGGCTGCCCTCCCAGGGGTAACAGTAGCCCTGGCCTCCCACAAAAGCATCGCCACCGTCACAGACGCCTCCGGTAACTTCGCGCTCACTATTCCCGCCGGAAAAGCCGGTAAAACCGTTCAGCTGGAATTCAGCTCCATAGGATTCGCCACCAAACTGGTAACGCTCGACCCCGGGCAAACGGAAATGGCCGTCACCCTGGAAAGCGGTAAATCCACCCTCAACGAAGTCGTCGTCACCGCCCTGGGCATCAGTCGGCAAAAGAAAGCCCTGGGCTATTCCGTCACCACCGTCAAAGGGGATGAATTCACCCAGGCCCGCGAGAACAATATCGCCAACGCACTCACCGGTAAAGTAGCGGGCGTCAACGCAGCCGGCCTCTCCACCGGCCCCGGCGGATCCAGCCGGGTTACGATCAGAGGTAACGGCTCCCTCAATGGGAACAACCAGCCGCTGTATGTGGTGAATGGCATGCCCATGGATAATACTGTGCCAGGCGGTGCGCCTACCGTCAACGGCAGCACTAATAACGTAGACCGGGGCGATGGGATCGCAGGCATCAATCCGGATGATATCGAATCCATCAGCGTCCTGAAAGGAGGCACTGCTGCGGCCTTATACGGATCGCTGGCAGCTAATGGCGTCATCCTGATCACCACTAAAAAAGGCAGGGCGCAGAAAGGCGTCGGGGTAGAATACAATTCCACCGCCACCTTCGACAAGGTAGCCGTCACCCCAGACTTCCAATATCAGTATGGTCAGGGACTGGATGGCGTTATCCCTACCAGCCTCAGCACTGCCCAGGCTTCCGGAAGGAAATCCTGGGGAGCTAAAATAGACGGCACCCAGACTTTTACGGCCGTAGACGGGAAAACACATCCCTATACCCCGAAAAAAAATAACCTTCAGAACTTCTACCAGACCGGCTCCACCTTCACCAACAGCATAGCTTTTGCCGGCGGTAATGAGAACACGACTTACCGTTTCTCTGCAGCCGATCTCAACAGTAAAGGTATCCTGCCTGGCACAACCTATGATCGCAAGACATTCAACCTATCCCTCAACAGCAGGCTGAACGATCAACTGTCCATCGAAGCCCTGGCCCAGTACAACCTGGAGACCGGCCACAACCGCACCGGCGCCGGAGATGCCCTGGGTAACCCCAACTGGACGCCCTTGGAAATCGCCAACACGACAGACGTCCGCTGGCTAAAACCCGGGTATGATTCCCTGGGTAACGAGCAGATCTGGAATGATGCCGCTATCGCTTCCAACGGTTATTTCGTGATCAATAAGTACAAGGAGAATGACACGAAGAACCGGTTCATCGGCCAGGCATCCGTTATCTACAAACCTTTGGAAAATCTTATCTTCAAAGGCACGGTCAGCCGTGATTTTTACAATTATAACTACTCCAATGTGTTGCCTACCGGCACCCTGTATACGCCGCTGGGACAATACACCGGCCTGAAATCGGATGTATCGGAAACCAATAGCCTCGTCACAGGAACCTGGAAGACCAGCTTCGCGAAAGACTTCAACCTCTCTATACTCGGCGGCGGCAACAGCCGAAAATTTGAGAACAGTCAGCTTACGCTGAATGGCTCCCAGTTTATCATACCCTATTTCTATAGTTTTGCCAACCTGACCGCCTCTACCACCCAGCCTTATACAGCCCGTGTAAGCACCAATTCCCTATTCAGCTCTATCGATCTGGATTATAAGAATATTGCTTTCCTCAACTTCTCCGGAAGAGAAGACTGGTTCTCCACCCTAAGCCCGAAGAACAATCATATCTTCTATCCCAGCATAGGAGGTAGTTTGGTACTTTCGGACGCGGTGAAGCTGCCGGATGCGATCGACTTTGCCAAATTGAGAGGCTCCTGGGCGCAGGTAGGGGGCGGAGCTCCGGATCCTTATGCTATCAACCTTGCCTACAGCAACGTGCAGAGCTCCGGACCGGCCCTTGAAAATGTGACGCCGGATGCCAGCGGACTTAACTTTATCTCCAATCCCAACCTGCGGCCTTTTACCTCAACCACCTATGAAGCAGGTCTCGAACTGCAGATGCTGAAGAACAGGCTGGGGTTAGACGTTACTTACTACGACCGCAGGACTACCAACGATATCTTAACTACGGCCCTTTCCACCACCTCCGGATACAGCAATGTTATCCTCAATATCGGTGAATTGAGAAACAGCGGGATCGAAGTATTGCTCACCGGCAAACCCGTTCGGACACCCGATTTCAATTGGAACGTAAGCTATAATGTGGCCTATAATGCAAATAAAGTGATGAAGCTTGCTGCCGGCCTGAACCAGATCCAGTTAGCTTCTTCGGTCAACGGATATGCCTTCCTGGACCATATCGTAGGCAAGCCCTTCGGAACCATCGTCGGCACCAGGGTCTTAAAAGACGCTAAAGGCAATATCGTTTATAACAGGTCCAGTCATGTGGAAGTGCAGAGCGGTCTGCAGCAGTTGGGCAACAGCGTGGCGCCCTATACCATGGGACTGACCAACGAATTCCGGTACAAGAGCTTTTCTCTGAACATCTTGCTGGATGGCAAATTCGGGAATAAGATCTTTTCCCTTTTTGAAGTGTATGCCACCCGTATGGGTAAGCTGAAGTCGACTTTGCCGGGCCGGGACAACGGCCTGGAATTGAAAGGCGTCGACCAGTCCGGAAATCCTTACGATACCACGATCACCCAGACAGGCGGGGTTTTAAGGGGATACTACGACAACTTTAAAGTTTATACCGACAAGTTCCTGCATGACGGCAGCTTTATCAAACTTCGCCAGGTCATCTTCTCCTACAATATCCCGGTCACTAAATTGAAAATGGTAAAACTACAGTCGGCCACTCTCTCTTTCGTCGCCCGTAACCTGCTGACGCTGTACAAACAGACCAAGAATTTCGATCCGGAACAAAGCTTTACCAACAGCAACAATCAGGGTTTTGAATCCATCGGATTGCCAAGGACAAGGTCATACGGAGTGAACCTGGCCATTAAATTTTAAATCGTTAATACCGAAATAGTATGCAAAAATATATAAAGAAATATGCAGGCGGGGCAATGCTGATCATGAGCTCCCTGTACCTTCAATCCTGCTCCAAGAACTTCGATACCCTCAATATTAATCCGGATGCTACTTCCACCGCCTCCCCGGCGCTGATATTCACCAAAGCGATATACGATGGAGGAGGTCGTAACGGTACCTATGGCCCCAGTACCCTCAATCTCCTGATGGGCACCATGCAGTATACTACCAGCTACAACGATGTGGCCGGATTTGGCTCCAAATATGTTTCCAGTCAGGTCACGCAAACCAATGCCGCTTTCAACGCCGCCTATCCGGATGAGATCAATGAACTGGGCATCGTCATCAGGACGGTAAAGAGCGATCTTTCCAAAGTGAATCTTCTGGCCGAAGCCAGGATCTGGAGGGCCTATTGCTTCAGCCGCCTGACGGACCTCTACGGCAATATACCCTATTCACAGGCCGCCCTGGGATACGATTCCTCGACCTACAAACCCGCTTACGATGCGCAGAAAGATATCTATGCCAATCTGCTTTCGGAATTGGATCAGTCCGCGACAAGCCTGGATGCCAGCAAAGGGACCTTCGGTACCGCCGATCTCATCTATGGCGGCAATACGGCCCAATGGAAAAAATTTGCCTATTCTCTCATGCTGCGGCTGGCCATGCGCATGACGAAAGTGGATATTGCCTCCGCACAAACGTGGGCAACCAAGGCCATCGCAGGGGGCGTGATCAGCGCAGACGCCGACATCGCTAAGATCGTATACATAGGTACGGGCCAGGATATCAACAAAAATCCTTTGGCGCTGGACCTGTGGAACAGTGACTACATCGCCCAGAACGGACAAACGAATACCGAAGGTGGTAAATACCAGGACGTATGGATCAATTACCTGAAGAGTACAGCCGATCCTCGCCTGCCCATCATTTCAGTGGTATACACGGCTCCCAAAGTAACGGATACCACCGTTGCCAACCAGTTAGGAATGCCGGCCAACATAGCCAATGCCATTCCTGCCAATTTCGTAAAATATTCCGAACCCAACCCCAAGACCGTCCTGCTCCTGGGCTCTCCGAAATTAGTATTCACCCTGGCCGAGACGGACTTTCTCCTGGCAGAGGCTGCATTACGGGGATGGTATAATGGTGCTACGGCTGCTTCTTTGTACCAGAACGGTATCCAGGCCGCCATGCGCCAATGGTCGATCATCGCCGGCAGCGACGGTACCATTCCCGCAGCTCAGATCAATGCGTATGTATCTAACAATGCCCTGAATACAGCCGGCACCCTGGATCAGCAGATGGCGCAGATCTACACCCAGTTCTGGGTGAGCATCTTTCCGGATGCACAGGAAGTATTCGCCAGCTATCGCCGTACAGGGTACCCCGCCCTGGTGCCTAATAACTATCCTACCAATGCCACCGGGGGGCAGATCTTCCGAAGGATGTTATACCCCGTATCCGAGCAAAATCTGAATGCGGCTTCTTATGCGGCAGCCGTCGCCGCACAGGGACCGGATGACCTTATGACTCATATCTGGTGGGATAAATAGAACATTACCCGGGCCTCGGTCCAATGGACCGGAGGTTCACTATAAAGAGTGTTTCTTAAGCACGTTTTGGTTAAAATAAGAGGGCAATTCCTTGCCCTCTTTCATTCTAAAAAAATGGTTAAAAAAATAGGCCCGCTGCTCCTGGTGCTGATGATCCTGTCCGAACGTTCCTCTTTTGCACAAGCCCCCCTCATTCCCCGCCCTGTCAGTTATCAGCAACAGCAGGGACAATTTCTGCTCAACGCCGCCACCCGCATCCTGGCACCAGCTGCCGCCGGCAGCCCTGATCTCCTGGCTCAAACCCTGAGAGACTTTACCGGGCTTCCGCTGGCCGCCACCCACACTGCCGGAGAGAACGAAATACAATGGGCGATCGATCCATCGCAGGCGCCCCAGGCAGAAGGTTATACGCTGGTAGCAGGCCCCGGACATATCCATATCACCGGCCATGACAGCGCCGGCGTATTTTACGGCATTCAGTCCCTGATCCAGCTGCTGCAGCCGCAGCCGGAGGCTGGCCTGCAGGACACTCACCAGCCGAAACCCGGCTTTACCGTAGCCGCCTGTTCGATCACCGATTATCCCCGCTTCCATTACCGGGGCATGCACCTGGACGTAAGCCGCCATTTTTTCCAGGTATCGGCCATCAAAAAATGGATCAATGTATTGGCCCTATACAAATTCAATACCTTCCACTGGCATCTGACAGACGACCAGGGCTGGCGCATCGAAATAAAAAAATATCCTCTCCTGCAGTCGGTGGCCGCCTGGCGGCAGGAAACCCTGATCGGCCATAAAAAAGAAATGCTCCATCGGTTTGACGGTAAGAGATACGGAGGATATTATACGCAGGAAGAAGTAAAGGAGATCGTACAATACGCAGCCGACAGACAAATAACGGTCATCCCGGAAATAGAAATGCCAGGTCATGCTCAGGCAGCCCTGGCTGCTTATCCCGGGTTGGGCTGCACAGATGGTCCCTACCAGACAGGCACTTACTGGGGCATCTTCGACGATGTGTATTGCGCAGGCAATGATAGCGTATTCGTCTTTTTACAAAATGTACTCGATGAAGTGATGACGCTCTTCCCTTCCCGCTCTATACATATTGGAGGGGACGAATGCCCGAAAACAAGATGGGCCGCCTGCCCTAAATGCCAGAAAAGGATCAAGGACCTGGGGCTGAAAGACGGGCATGCCCTGCAAAGCTATTTTGTGCAGCGGATAGAAAAATATATCAATAGCAAAGGCCGCAATATTATCGGATGGGATGAAATCCTGGAAGGCGGCCTCGCCCCCGGAGCCACCGTCATGAGCTGGCGGGGAGAAGAAGGCGGCCTGGCGGCCGCGCAGCAACGGCATCCCGTGATCATGGCGCCTGAAAGTCATCTTTATTTCGATTATTACCAATCCCTGTACCCGCAGGAACAGCTGGCGGCCGGAAGTTATACGCCGTTAAGCAAAGTATATGGGTATGAACCCCTGGCAGCTCATCCCGATAAAGAAGTTTTGCAATATATCTCCGGTATCGAAGGCACCCTATGGACGGAATATCTGCCGACCGTCAGCAAGCTCGAATATATGTTGTTCCCCCGTTCGATCGCCTTGGCGGAACTGGGCTGGTCGCCTTTCGCCGGCCGCGATTACCCCGATTTTTTGCAGCGGCTCCGGTCGCAGAAAAGATTACTGCAACACCTGACAATAAACTACGCCGGCAATTTTGATGAGATAAACTATTCCTCCCGGCCGCTGCCGGAAAAAGGGAAGATCGAAGTCTCCCTGTCCGGCAGCTTACCGGATGCCGACGTCCGCTACACCACCGATAACAGCACGCCGGATCTGCAAAGCCCCCTATACACGGGGCCGTTCACGATACAATGGACCTGTACGGTCAAAGCGATGCTGTTTCATCGGCAAAAGCCGCAGGGACGATTGTTCCGCCAGTCTTTTCAATTACACAAGGCAGTGGGTGCCAGGGTCACCCTTGCTCACCCGTCGCTGGGCAGATATGCCCAGGCCAACGAAATACTGGTAAACGGCCTGGCCGGGACTGATCGCTACAATGACGGCCAATGGCTGGGATTTACCGGGACTGACCTGGAGGCGGTCATTGACCTGGGTTCGGTTCGCAACATCCGGCAGATCGGTGCAGACGTTCTTAATTATCACTGGCAAAAAATGTGGGCCCCTGTTTCTTTACGGTTTTTGATCTCCACGGATGGGGTCAGCTACAAAGAACTCTATCAACAGAATAATTTCCCCGTTAACGGGATTAATGTGATCGACCATTCCTTCTTTCCCCGGGCCGCCCGCTATGTGAAAGTGACAGGGATTAACAAAGGCATCATACCGGAAGGTGAATATGGCGCAGGGGGACAAGCCTTGCTGATGGTTGACGAGATCAGGGTTGATTGAAAATAATTTACTAATTGGAAATATATGAAAATGAAGACCGCAGAAGAACAATTCTCCCTATTAGCGCTGAACTTACCTCCTGCCCCCAGTCCCCTGGGCGTTTATAAACCTTATTTAATAGACGGCAAATACCTGTACCTGTCCGGGCATGGGCCGGTGCAGGATGACAAGTCCCTGATCATCGGCCGTATCGGAAGGGACCTGGACATGGAGCAGGGCAAACAGGCCGCCCGGCAGGTAGGCCTGACGATGTTGTCTACCATCCGCACCCATATCGGCGCCCTCGACAAAATTAAACGGGTGATCAAAGTACTGGGTATGGTGAACTGCACTCCGGAATTCGAGCGCCACCCCTATGTGATCAATGGTTGCAGCGAACTTTTTGCCGCTGTCTGGGGGGAAGAGAATGGGATAGGGGTCCGTAGCGCAGTCGGCTTCGGATCGCTGCCGGATAATATTCCTGTCGAAATTGAAGCTATATTTGAATTACAATAAAACCATTACAAGATGCTGCGGGAAGGCAATCAGGATAAAGAGCGATTAGCTGCATTTGGCGAATTCATGCTAAGGCTACATAGCCATGAAGGCCGGCGCTTTTTACAGACCAACGCCTACGAAGCATTTTATGCGGGGGCCGAAGCGAATGTATCCGTATTGCTGGCCAGACTGGGTGTCCCTGTCAGCTATATTACCCGGGTGCCGGATAATGACCTGGTAAAGGCCGGAATAGAGCAGCTGAGAGGCCATGGGGTCGACACTACTCATATATCGTACGGCGGCGAAAGGCTGGCCTTGTATTTTACGGAACAGGGCAACGGAATTCGCCCTACCCGGGTGATCTATGACAGGGCAGGTACGGCTTATGCCAGCCTGCAGCCGGGAATGATCGACTGGCGCCAGGCCCTGGACGGGATGTCTTATTTCCATTGGTCGGGAGTAGCGGCGGCTGTCTCACAGGGAGCGGCCGATACCTGCGCGGAAGCGCTTGCCATCGCACAGGAAAAGGGCCTCGTGATCTCTTCCGATTTTAATTACCGTACCACCCTGTGGAAATACGGTAAACATCCCCGTGAGGTGATGCCCGGTCTGTTGAGCTGTAGCAGGGTAGCCGTAGCAGACCTGGATTCGGTGGCCGTTTATTACGGCATAGAAACGGACAGGAATGCAGGCTTTGAAGAGCGCTTTTTACAGTGCTGTAAGGCCTTGCAGGAAAAACTACCCCGGCTGGAAGTATTGGCCATGAGCTTCAGAAAGACGCAGGGAATTCAGCATACCTATTCCGGGGCGCTGTTATACAAAGGCGCTACTTATTTTTCCGCTCGTCATGAGCTGCCCTTCGTCACGGACCAGATCGGCAGCGGAGATGCTTTCACGGGGGGAATGCTGTATGGATTGATGAACGACATGGATCCTCAGGGTATCATCGATTTTGCAACGGCCTGCGGCGCCTTAAAACAGAGTATCGCAGGAGACTGGGCGATCATCAGCAAGGCGGAAGCCGAACAGTTTATTAAAAATGGTTCTTCAGGCCGGATCATCCGGTAAAAAATATTTTTTATTTATGTTTATTATAGACGCGCATCTCGATCTGAGTATGAATGCTATGGAATGGAACCGGGACCTCACCCTGCCCGCGGCAGCTATCCGCGAAAGAGAAAAGGGCCTCACCGATAAACCGGACAGGGCCAAAGGCACCGTATCCCTGCCGGAACTACGCAAAGGAAATATCGGATTGGTGGTAGCTACGCAGATCGCCCGTTATGTAGCGCAGAGTAACCCCTTACCGGGATGGCATTCTCCTGAACAGGCCTGGGCGCAGACCCAGGGACAACTGGCCTGGTATAAAGCCATGGAGGCGGCAGGAGAAATGAGAATGATCAGGGATATCGCATCGCTGGAAGCACATCTGGCGCTCTGGTCGTCGCCCTCCGGTTCCCCCCAACCCATCGGCTATATCCTTAGCCTGGAAGGAGCAGATTCCATCATTACCCCGGATTACCTGGGTCGCGCTTACGAATACGGACTTCGGGCCCTGGGCCCCGCACATTACGGCCCCGGCCGCTATGCGAACGGCACAGATTCGGAAGGCGCGCTGCATCCCGAAGGAAGGACCTTACTGCGGGAGATGGAGCGGCTGAATATTATTTTAGACGCTACTCATTTATGTGACGACGCTTTCTGGGAGGCGATGGATCTGTTCGGCGGACCCATTTGGGCCAGCCATAATAACTGCCGGGCCCTGGTCAACCACAACCGCCAGTTCAGCGATGAGATGATAAAGACCTTGATTGAAAAAGGGGCGGTGATCGGCGGCGCGTTGGACGCCTGGATGATGGTGCCGGGGTGGGTGAGGGGGCAATCTACGCCGGAAGGGATGCAATGTAACCTGGACAAGATGATCGATCACCTGGATCATATCTGCCAGCTTGCCGGCAATACCCTCCATGTGGGCATGGGCACCGACCTGGATGGGGCTTTTGGTAAGGAACAAAGCCCCTATGACCTGGACACGATCGCCGATCTGCAGAAGGTTCCTGGCTTACTGGCCAAAAGAGGTTATAGCCCCGCCGATATAGACAACATCATGCATGGTAATTGGATACGCTTCCTGCGCAATGCATGGAAGGTCTGATGAGGGTCCTCCGACAGGCAGGCTCGACTCCGGCAACGGCGAAAGCTACATGCCCGGCACCTTCGGCCCCATCTTCAGGCATACAGGAGCAGGTACTTCCAGCTTTTTCCCGGTATCTGTCAGCAGGCCCGTCTTCGCATCGATGCGGAAGATGATAATGCTATTGCTTCGCTGATTCCCTACCAGCAGGTACTTTCCGGAAGGATCGATCATGAAGTTACGGGGACCTTTTCCCATCGTGGACTGGAATCCTTTTATACTTAATTTCCCGCTGGCCGTATCGATCGCATAGATGGCAAGACTATTGGCATCCCCCCTGTTGGAGGCATAGAGGAATTTGCCGCCCGGCGCTACATGGATATCGGCGCTGCCGATATCGCCTTTATACCCTTCCGGATGAGAAGAGATACGCTGAATAGGGGAGAGCTTGCCGGCGGTATAATGAAACGCATCTACCGTTCCGCTCAGCTCGCTGATCAGGTATACGTAAGGCTTGCCGGGATAAAAGCTGGTATGCCGGGGGCCGGAGCCGGGTGTTATCTGGACGAGGGAATCGGGCAGCGGCGTCAGGGGATGGGTGGCGGCGCCGGCATTAAAATGATAGACCGAGAGCTGGTCCAGACCCAGGTCGGATACGACCAGGTATTTTTCATTCGGTGAAAGGATCGTGGAGTGGACATGCGCTTTTTCCTGCCGGGAAGTGACGCCTTTACCCGTATGCTGGAATAATTGGGTCATAGCCCCCATAGAGCCATCGGCATGAATGGGCAGACAGCCGAAGCTTCCCCCGCTGTAATTGGCTACCAATGCCCATTTGCGATGCGAATCCACAGATATATAACAGGGATCGTCTCCCCCGCTGGCCTGCTTATCCAGGAACTTCAACTGCCCGGTGGATTTGTCGAAGGCAAAGGCGCTGACCCCTCCCGGTTTGGCTCCATCCGTCTCATTGACGGAATACAGGTATTTTCCACCGGGCGCCAGGGCCAGGTAAGAGGGATTGTCGGTTGCTATCGTACTAACGGGAGTCGCATCCCCGGTGGCTGCATCGAACTGGTACACATAAATACCTTTACTGGGGCCACTGGACAGACCCCCTTCCGTATAGGTACCTATAAACAGATAGTATTTTTGAGCAAAACCGGAGAGTGATAATAAGAGGACCGATAGTAAGAGTGGAAGGCGCATAAACAGGATTGTGTGTGAAAAAATGACTATCCTGCAATTTATGGCAAAAAAAATAAGGGCCGCGGGGCCCTTACAATTTGTTTGCAAAAAGACCAGATTTATCGGATCAATTTTACGTTTACAGCGTTCAGGCCTTTTTTCCCGTTCTGAAGATCAAACTCCACGCGATCATTTTCCTTGATCTGGTCGATCAGCCCGCTGGCGTGTACAAAAGTTTCTTTGCTGGAATCATCATGCTTGATAAATCCGAAGCCTTTGTCTGCGTTGAAGAACTTTACGGTGCCTGTTGTTTTGTTGTCCATCATTAATTGTATTGGTAATAAAATAGGCGTGCAAGGTACGACTTTTTTGGCCAGGTCCCAGAATTACTATTCAGCCCCGAAGAGGACCGCAGAAAGGCCTTCGGAATTTACGGGTAAAGGAAGGGGGTTTACGGTAAAATCCTGGGGTTCTTTACGTTGTATTTGGAGGTATTTACGAGCGCATAAGGGTTTGCCAGTACCAGTAATTAAGATAACCACAAATAACCACATAATGTTCACACTAAAAATTTGTTTTCTCTCGCCATCGGCGGAACTTTGTACCAGTGAATGAATGATCCGTATCCGATATGCAAAACCAGTCTGTAAAGACTACTGATCCAGATCCCTGAAAACCAGAAATGTCCAATGTCCTGTCCTGTTTAGGGCTCGCTGTAAGGAACGTCCAATCCTACAGTAAATTAATTACCCCGTCCGCCATCTGGCCGACGGGGATTTTTGTTTTGCGCCCAAGGTTACCTGAAAAGAATCCCCTCCCTGAAAAGAGCCCGCTCTTTATCTTTGCACCCACTAAAGAGATAACGCTATGTCATCCATCAGGGAAAACCCTTCCTCTATTGAGCAGATCAATCATCTTATCCGTTCCCGCAGAAGCGTATTCCCGGATCAATTTGAGAAAGACTCAACCATACCGGAGGACATTATCTGGCAATTGCTGGAAAATGCCAACTGGGCCCCTAATCATAAACAGACCGAACCCTGGAGGTTTGTAGTATTTAGCGGAGAAGGACGTAAAAAGATCGCTTCCTTCCAGGCTGCCCGCTATAAAGAGACCGCCGGGGACAAATTCAGGCAGGATAAATATGACAAACTCCTGAGCAACCCCCTCCTATGCTCCCATATCTTAGCGATTATTTTGAAACGAAGTACGGAAGTCAACATCCCGGAAGTCGAAGAGATCTCCGCAGTAGCCTGCGCCGTCGAGAATATATATCTTTCGGTCGCCGCCTATGGATTAGGAGGATATTGGAGCACGGGCGGCATTACCTATGACCCTGCCGCCAGGGCCTTTCTGGGCCTTGAAGGAGAAGACCGTCTCCTGGGCTTCTTCTACCTGGGAGCGGTCCGGATACCCTCTCCCGGAGGAAAGAGGGGCGATATAAGGAAGAAAACAATTTGGGTTAAAGAATAGAATTGCCGCTTATTAAGTAAATTTATCCCTCAATAAATCAACTATAACATGCGTACTATCCATTTTCTTCCTGCCGCATTGCTGTTAGCGCTGACTGCCTGCAATAATGCCGGCGATAAAGCAGCAGCTTCCGGTGACTCGACAGCATCCGCCGCGACTCATGACACCGCCATGAATATGAAACCGGCCGATTCGATCGCCAAGGCGACGGCCCTGCCGGAAGTGCCCGCCGGCGCTAAAGTGTATTTCAAGAACCTGAAGGATGGCCAGAAGGTCAAATCCCCTTTCAAAGTGGAAATGGGCATAGATGGACTGAAACTCGATACTGCCGGCGCTATCGTTGCCGGATCGGGACATCACCATCTGCTGATAGACGCCGGTGACTCCATTCCCGCAGGTCTGGCAGTACCCAAAGACGCGACTCACCTGCATTTCGGAAAAGCTCAATCCAGCACGGAAGTGACCCTGCCCCCGGGCAAACACGTATTGACCCTGCAATTCGCCGACGGTATTCACCGCTCTTATGGCAGCAAACTGGCCACTACTATCACAGTGACGGTAGAATAGCCCGAATAGATCTCTTTTTTCAGCTTTTGCCATCCCGGGCTATTATTTTAGCCCAGGATGGCAATGTTTTTTAGGTAAATCCTTCCCGAAAACAACCTGCGCAACGAAAAGAACGTAGAAGTTGTCAGGAAGGTGGAAATGTTTTTGCAGGTATTTACAGATATTAAAAATTGAAATCATGAGAAAAAGTGGTATGTTTTACCGAATCGTAGTTTTGGCCATAATGATCGGAGGATTAGCAAGTTGCGTTAAATCAGGTTCTACTAGTTCCAATAGTACCAACAATGCGGTGACTTTCGTCTCCCTGATGAACCTGGCATCCTCTCCGGCGGATATTTATTTGAACGGAAACAAGGCTTCCCAGAACGCTGCCATACCGGGTTTCTTTGATCAGCGTTACGAGCAGTTAGCGCCAGGCGCTTACGATATACAGTTCAAAGCTGCGGGATCGGATAGCGTTCTGGCAGAAATCCCCTCTTCCCTCTATGACACCCTGAATTTTAGTACCGTGATCCTTTACAATCCGGCTGGCGGCAGTACCATCAATGCGGTAAAGATCCTGGATAATTTCAGCACGCTCACGACCAGCGCCGCCAGTTACCGGTTCTTCAATATGAGCCCCGATGTTCCTTCCGTAGATCTCTATTTCAGCACTACGGCAATGCAGACCAGCAGGACTACAGCCGACAATGTGGCAAATACGAGCTTTAATACGTTCCAGTCTACCACCCCGGGCACTTACAACTTACAGGTAAAAAAGGCGGGAACGGATTCAGTAGTGGCCTCACTGAGCGGAGTAAGTCTCGTGGCAGGCACCGCCTCCACCATCTTTTTAAAGGGTCGCGCTGCCAACACCATCAATCCCATTTCGCTGAATGTTTTAGTTGCTACGTATTAAAAAAAGGGCGGTTTTGGGGAAAAAGTAACCTTCCGTTGTTCAATGTCTAATGTCGGGGGCCGAAGGCCCAAGGGGAACACAGTTCTCCTTGGGCCTCTTTTATTTCAACGAGCCGGGAAGGACCTTATGATATTTCTTGAAGATGATGATAAAGGCGCTGACCTTTTCATAGCCCAGCCTGTAAGCTGTTTCAGAAACGCTGATCCTTTTTTCCTGCAGCAGACATTTAGCAAGATCCATTTTTTTTTCCAGGTAATACTCATACATGGTCTTTCCATAGATCGCTTTGAAATGCCTTTTTAAAGTAGACTCGCTGAGCGCAAATTCCTTGGCCAGTTGTTTCTGGGAAGGCAACATGTCCTGCAGGCTTTGCACCAATCTTTGCTCCACCTGCCTTATCGTCTGCACATAATAAGCTTCCCGGAGAGGAAGAGTGGATCGGTTACGTCCCGGCAATCGGTTGATGATATTGGCCAGTAGCATTAAAGCCCTTGACCGGAGCGTCAATAAATTGAAGATGGGTTTATTCAACTCGAATTCTATTTCACTGAGCAGGTGGTCTTCCTCCGGCCGGGTCATCTCGGCAATAACGGATGCCAGCTCTTCTTCCACCAGCACCTCTGAGACAGCTTCTATTTTCTCTCCCATACCGGCCAGGTGCGTGTGGAGCCATTCCCGGGAGAACAATAATTCAATAGTATGAGACAGCATACCCTCCGGGATCATGGCAGACAGTCGGGTGTTGTTAGACGTTAGAAATACATTGTTCGGATGACCCGGGCGTACGGCAGGCTGTATAAATGGCTTTATTAATTTGAGCGAATCCGGCGTCAGAAGAAATGATAAGGCGAAGATAATCTCCCCATCCGCCTGTTTGGCAAGACGGATTACCTCGATATCTTCATAATAGCGCAAACGGGTATATCGCATGTACAGATCTTCCTCCAGGAATATGCTTTTTATTAAGCCACTGCCCCTGGGAGAGGGGATATGCATAGTGTTATTTATGATCGAAGCGGGAAGTTGTTTCGATAAGGCGATAAAGGCAGATTCCAGGTTGTCATCTCTTAAAATGAAACGCTGCATCGGTAAACGGAAAGTTGGTTTGATAGAATATGATATTGAAAGTGCAACGGCCATATACGAAAATGAACGGTTTTTGGATTTGTCCAATAGACATTTGTTTTTATTGGGGGCCTCGGGGCTCTCTTTGACCGGAATAGGGTATGTTTTTTGAGTTTTTTAGGGGATCGGATTATTACATAGTGTAGTACCTTTACTACAGGTTGTTAGTTTTTTCGCTATTATCTATATTCCTTTGAATTTCTGCTATCCGATATCTTTCATCATAAAGGTTGAGAGATTTATTTTTGTCTTTGCCTCGAAAAGCAATCCTCGCGCAAATTTCACAGTCATTTTGATTAGTACCGGTACTTACCCATTCATCGAATCGCAACGATGATGGGAACATTCTTCCACGTGTTGAATTTCAACGATGGTTTTGGCTCTCCTGGTAGTCTTTGCCCAGCTGAATAAGGCATCCTATCTGTGTTCGAATACACAGAGCAGGCCCGCCTTGTTCCTGGAAGCCTATTACCCCCTATCCATTTATCACTAAACCATCAAGGAAACACATTTATGAGATCCAACTTTACGATCACCCCCCTGATCCTTATTTTCCGTTTATCCGCTATCCTGTTACTATCCGGTACGGCATTCAGCCAGGATAGACAGAGTGGTAATCAGCTTATTGCATCTACGCTTGTGAAAAGAGATCCGGGCACCCAAATATTGCCGCATAATGTTACTAGGAACTGGTATAGTCAGGCCGTTGCTAAATTAGAAGAAAGAGAATATTTTATCAGGACCCTGGATAATCATCCGGGAATGTTCGGCGCCGTTAACCATGCGCAGCATCTGGGATACCTGTTTACAGAAAAAGGATATACCGTCTCCAATTTTAACGAGGACGGATCCACGAAAAGATTATGGAACACCCGCTTCCTCTTGGCAGGGATCGGTAGGAAAGGTAAGATGCACGAACAACCTTTATTCCATACCAGTCAGACAGGCGACCAGACCCTGCAGTATGATTACCGCGATTATGCTATCCGGTACGATAACCGGAAACAGGGAATGGAACAAAGCTTCATCATTAACAAGAGACCTTCCGGTAAAAAAGAATTACAGATCGCGATCGGACTGGAAGGTGATCTTGAAGCAAGGTTAGGCGACAACAATCAGTTATTATTGTATACGGCCGGTCATCCGAAAGAGGTGAAGCTGGTATACGATCAGTTGACGGTAGTGGATCGGGATAAAAAGAGATTGCCGGCCCGCTTGCAAGTGACAGGCGCTCATAACCTGTTATTGATCGTAGACGATAGCCGCGCGGCTTATCCTATCACGGTCGACCCGCTCAATCATACGCCTACCCAGACCTTCACGGGAAATAGTGTACTGGGTTCCGGGCTCGTCGATGCCACTGCTCATGTCCTCTATGGATTTTCATTGAGCGGAGCGGGGGACGTAAACGGAGACGGCGTCGATGATATCGTCATCGGTTCCCCTACTTTTACAAACCTCACCATTAGCGGCGGCACTCTTACTCTGCATGCGGGTGTTACCGGGGCGGCTTTCGTTTATTATGGGATCCAATCCGGCATACCTTCCGCCACTCCTTCCAAAGTATTGCAGCCGGCAGGCCTGGCGATAGGGGCCTTGTTCGGGTATAGCGTCAGCAGTACCGGGAAGACCACCGGGGGAACGACTTCGGGGATCGTGGTCGGAGCACCTGGTGACAAGGTCACGCTGGATATCGGAATCCCCGGCCTTACTACCCCTACGCTTGTCTCAATCGGTAAGGTTTATGTCTATGCAAGCAGCAGTTTCACAGGGGATGTGAATACGATACCGACCCCAACGGCTACGCTTTCGTTAGGCGACGCAGATTTCGACCCGACTGTATTACATTTGACTCCTCCCGCAAATCCTTTTTATGGATTCAGCGTCAGTACCGCCGGGGACCCGGATGGGGATGGTTTCGCGGATATCCTGGTAGGATGTCCCTACTATAATAATGTCTCCAATACCGCACTCGCCTTAGCTGGCAGGGTGGATATCTATAGAGGCAGCTCAACCGGACTTCTCACTACCCCTGCCCGCACGATCCTGGGGCAAAGGTTGGGAGAGTTATTCGGGTATAGTGTCAATTCGGCGGGGAAAATACAGGGAGTGGCCGGACTGGACGGTATCATTGCAGGCGCTCCCGGCTTCCTGGCTTCTGCCTCCCAGCTTCAGGGACAGGCTTATGTGTTTAACGGCAAGTCAGGGGGGATCACCATCACCAGCGCAGGCAGTGCGGATAGAATATTACCAGGAAGTGCAAGCGCCCTGGCGACCTTGTACGGCTTTAGTGTCAGTTCGGCCGGTGATGTGGACCTGGATGGCTTCACCGATGTGATTGTCGGTGAACCCCTGGCATTGGATGGTGCGATAGGTAGTTTGGTAGCCGCCGGCAGCGCTCATATCTACTATGGCAGCAGTACGGGGATCGTTACAACGGGTGCTACTACCCTGCGTAGCCCACGCAGTCCTTCAGCCCTGGGGCTCCTGACCGGGCCTAATCTCTTATTTGGCTATAGCGTGGGGAACGCCGGAAATGTCTATGGCGACGCTGCAGAAGACGTCCTGGTGGGAGAGCCGGGCAATCTGGCCATCACCAACCCCGTGATTAGTACTTTATTGTCGACGCTGGCCGGGACCACTCAACTGTCCGGCCAGGCTTACATTTTTACCGGTACCGTCGGTGCGCATATAGTCACGAATGTCGCGCCTGCCTTTACCATTAATGATCCCGGCGCCCTCTCAGCGGCTAATTTGTTGGGGGCCAGTGTACATTCGGTAGGAGACGTGAATAAAGACGGTCATCCGGATTTCCTGGTGGGTTCCCCTAATGGCTCCCTCGATCTGGGTCTCAACCTGAGTTCCCTGTCGACCCTGGGGACGGGGGCGTTCGGGAATGGGCTTATCACCTCCGCCAGTACGGGCAACTCTTATCTCTTTTCCGGCTTTTCAGGTCCCCTGCCTGTTACCTGGCTCTCGTTCACGGCAAATGCAGAGAAAGTGGACGTCCTGTTGAACTGGGCGACTGCACAGGAGGAGAACAGCGATCATTTTGAGATCGAACGCAGTTCCGATAATAGTAATTTTGTATCGGTCGGAAAGGTAACGGCAGCGCATAACAGCAGTCTGCCGACGAATTACTCCTTCACGGACCTGTCTCCTGTCAGTGGTATCAATTACTACCGCCTGAAGGAAGTAGACCTGGACGGACAATTCGTCTATAGCAAAGTGATACCGGTGAATTTTGACGGCAGTGGAAGCAACGTAGTAACCGTCTATCCTAACCCGGCACACGAAAGTTTCCAGTTGCAATTCAAAAATATGAAGGCCGGCCAATATGAAATGAACTTAATCAGTCCGGTTGGACAAGTGATCCAGTCCAGGAGCATACAGGTCACCAACCCAGCCAATTACGCCGAGATGGTGAACCTGACCTCCGGTCTGGCACAGGGCACTTATATCGTGAGAATAGTAGATCAACAGCAGCACATATTTATATCGAAGGTCATGGTTCGTTAAGGAACAGGATCTTCAGAAGGAAACTGCTATTTTGAAAAATCCTCGGGCCTCTTCCGGTCCGGGGATTTTTTTGAGTTCTGAAAACTATGTTCACTTCTGTACCAACCGGAAGGGATACCAGATGGCTTCTTCCTTCGACGCCGGACTATTGCCGTCAGCGTTATAATTTCTGTGGCTCCCGTGCATGCCGCCCATGCTCATATGCATGCCTCCGCCCCCTCCGCCAAAAGTAGGCCGGGAGCCTCCATTGCTCCGGCTCTCCCCCTGTCCCGATACGGCGTTCAACACGATACCTACACTGAAATTCTTCTTTTTAGACCTGGCGCTCAGGTCCATGCCCAATACATTTTTTTCCGGGATAATTACCTCATAGACTAGCACACTGTCCTGGTTGTTGAGCTTCATCGCCACCTGGAAAGGGCTCTTAGGGTCTGCTACGCCGAACTGCCCGTTTTCTATGCCGGAAAACCCTGTGGTACCATAAAAATCGGATTGCAGGAGCAGTTCCTCCTTTTGGGCCTTACTATCATTATTGGCGATCGGGTCACCATTGCGATTGCGGGCCCTTTCCGGATCGGGCTCGGGCTGTTTGCGGAGCGGAAAATGAAGGCCGATCGCTTTATTTTTATCTCCTTTCGGATCAAAATAGATAGTCATGCCAGCCCTTAACATCCTCAATTGAGTGGCCTCGTCCCTGGACAGGATACAAACATAAATATTCCTATTGTCATTGGTGACGTTGTACTGTAGCGCATAACTCTCATTACTGAATCGAAGCGGCAGGCTCCAGTCACCCGTATTGCCGTCCGCCATAACGGGGGTCTCCTGGTAGTGCCCGTCCGGGGCCATTTTATGAGTGCAACCGGTGCAAAGCGCAGCTCCATATAGGATGGTGGCGGCCATCAATGATTTCGTGGGTATAAGAGGAAAGAGCATAGCTGGATTTTTGCCGTCAATTTAATGCCGTTTATGACAAATGCAAGCCTGAAATCGGTGAATAGCCAAAAAGAATCGATCTTCCCTCCCAGGCCCTGGCCTGGAAGCGGAAGATCGAATTAGAGGACTTTTAAGAGAATAATAAATAAGGAACCCCGGCAGCGCCAATCTAATTCACCGTTACTTCCTCTGCATAAGAGCTCACCGGCTCACAGGTGCAGATAAGGTTACGATCCCCATAGGTATTATTAACTCTGCCGATGCTGGGCCAGAATTTATTTTCCCGGACATAAGGCAGCGGGAAAGCCGCCTGCGAACGGGGATACGCATGCGCCCATTCATCGGCACAGATCACGTGCTGGGTATGAGGGGCGTTCTTCAGGGCATTATCGGTCTTGTCGGCCTTGCCTTCTTCAATAGCGCTGATCTCTCCGTGAATGCTGATCATCGCCTGGCAGAACCGGTCCAGTTCAGCTTTGTCCTCGCTCTCCGTAGGCTCGATCATGATCGTGCCGGGGACGGGGAAGCTAAGGGTAGGGGCGTGGAAGCCATAGTCCATCAGGCGCTTAGCCACATCTTCCGCTTCGATGCCGGCGCTGGCCTTGAAAGGGCGGAGATCGACGATGAATTCATGGGCGCAGGTGCCATTGCTGCCGCTATAGAGTATTTTGTAATATTTTTCCAGCTTTGCCTTCATATAGTTGGCATTGAGGATGGCATACTTTGTAGCCTGCGTTACCCCTTGCGCGCCCAGCATTTTTATGTAGGCATAGCTGATCAGCAGGATGCTGGCGGAGCCAAAAGGAGCGGCACTGACGGCATGCACCGTGGTCCGTAAGCTGGTCGCTTCTACATGGCCGGGCAGATAAGGCTTCAGCTTTTCATTTACGCAGATCGGGCCCATTCCGGGACCGCCTCCTCCATGAGGAATGGCAAAAGTCTTATGCAGGTTCAGGTGACAGACATCGGCCCCGATGAGGCCGGGGCTGGTCAGCCCGACCTGGGCATTCATATTGGCTCCATCCATATAGACCAGGCCGCCGTTGTCATGAATGGCCTGGCAGATGTCTTTGATGCTTTCTTCAAACACGCCATGAGTGGAAGGGTAAGTGACCATCAGGCCTGCCAGCTGGATTTTATACTGTTCTGCCTTGGCTTTCAGATCTGCCACATCGATATGTCCGTCCTCATCGCTTTTCACAACCACTACTTTCATGCCTGCCATAACGGCGCTGGCAGGGTTGGTGCCGTGGGCGGAAATGGGGATCAGCATGACATCCCGGTGGGATTCGTTGCGGGCCGCATGATAGGCGCGGATCGTCAGAAGCCCGGCATATTCACCCTGGGCCCCGCTATTGGGCTGGAGAGAGGTCGCGGCAAAGCCTGTGATCGCGCTCAGCCAGTTTTCCAGCTCTGTCAGGATCTTACGGTATCCTTTCCACTGATCGGCAGGGGCGAAAGGATGCAGGCCGCCAAACTCAGGCCAGCTCACAGGGATCAGTTCCGTTGCCGCGTTCAGCTTCATCGTACAGGAGCCGAGGGAGATCATGGAGGTATTGAGGGAAAGATCTTTATTCTCCAGGCTTCTCAGGTAACGCATCATTTCCGTTTCGCTATGGTGCGTGTTAAAGACAGGATGCGTCAGAAACTCCGAGACACGGGTGACAACCGAAGGGATATTATCCAGGTTGACATCCTCTACGTCGAAAGTAGCGCTCACCACATCCATTCCTTCTGCTTCGGTAAATACGGAGAGGATATTCAGTACGTCCTGTTGCGTGGTGGTCTCATCCAGGGTCATGCCGATATACTGGCCGTCGGAATACCGGAAATTGATGCCCCGGTCTTCTGCCAGCTTCCGGATCCCGGAGAGATCGGCCACTTTGAGCCGGATCGTATCGAAATAAAATTCATTCAGGTTGGAATATCCCAGTCCTTCCAGTTCCAGGGAAAGGGTACGGGTAAGGAAGCTGACTCTTTTGGCAATGCGGGTCAACCCTTCCGGCCCGTGATAGACCGCGTACATGGCCGACATATTGGCCAGCAGGGCCTGGGCTGTACAGATATTGGAAGTCGCTTTTTCCCGCTTGATATGCTGCTCCCGGGTCTGCAGGGCCATGCGGAGGGCGCGGTTGCCCTGGGCATCGATGCTTACGCCGATGATACGACCCGGAATGGACCGTTTGAAGTCATCCCTGGCGGTAAAATAGGCCGCATGAGGGCCTCCGAATCCCATGGGGACGCCAAATCGCTGCGAAGAACCCACGGCGACATCGGCCCCCAGCTCACCGGGAGGGGTTAACAAGGTGAGCGCCAGCAGATCGGTGGCCATCACCACATAGGCGTCTGCCGAATGCGCCTTCTGTATAAAGGAACGATAGTCGTGAATGGATCCATCGCTGTTGGGATATTGTACGATAGCGCCGAAATAGGAGGCGTCGATCACTGCGTTGCGGAAGTCTCCCTCCACCAGCTCGATGCCTACCGGCTGTGCCCTGGTGAGGAGGATATCCTTCGTTTGGGCGAATATATTGGTGTCTACAAAGAATTTAGGAGTCGTCACGTGTTCGTGATCTTTGTTCTTCAGATTGAAGAACATGGTCATGGCTTCTGCGGCAGCGGTGCCTTCATCCAGGAGGGAGGCATTGGCCAGCGGCAGGCCGGTGAGATCGGACACCATGGTCTGGAAATTCAGCAGGCTTTCCAGGCGGCCCTGAGAGATCTCGGCCTGGTAAGGGGTATATTGGGTATACCAGCCCGGATTCTCGAATACATTCCGTAAAATGACGCTGGGTACGATCGTGTCATAATAGCCTTGCCCGATATAGGACTTGTAAACCTTGTTCAGAGAGGCTACCTGCTTTAGCTCCGTGAGGTATTGATGTTCACTCAGAGCGCCCGGAATGGGCAGAGAGGCTTTACTGCGGATCGATGCGGGGATGGTCCTGTCAATGAGTTCCTCGAGGGACCGGACACCGATCGTTTTCAACATTTGGGCAGTTTCCTGTTCATTGGGTCCGATATGACGACCTGCAAATTCATTCGCCTGTTGTTCGAATAGATTCATAGTAAGTATAGAGGTTGACCGTTTAAAAAAAGATGTGCAAAGGTACGGCGATAGCGGGAGAAAACAATAAGCCGGTCCTGGCCACCCGGCCGGGCACAAAAAAAGGCCGTCCCGACTTTTATAAACCGGGACAGGCCTCCGGAACGGCCATAGCCGTTCCCAAATCATACAATGAAAAAAGGCCGTCCCGACTTTTATAAACCGGGACAGGCCTTTTTTATTCTTAAAACCCCTAAACCTAAAACCTAAACCTAAAACTAAACTAGTTGCTGTGTGTACTCCTACATACAACTCACAACTGTAATAGTTATGAAGTCAATGCTGACACAAAATTAGGAGACAATAGCGGGAAAGGGGCGCATAATCTATTAAAAGGAAATTAAAATGATAGCTGCAAGAGGTATTGGGAGCCTTCCAACAGACACGGGAAATTCGATGGACAAAGGGGCTGGCTGCGTCTTAGCGAGCTTCAGAAGGCAAGCCTTCTGAAACTCGGGTCTTATGTCGGGGACTTCGTCCGGCCGAACCGTGTTCGACCTCGCGCATCTGCTCGCTGGTCAGCCTACTGCCGTCATGGCTCCATCCGGGAGGACCAAAGAGATAATGCCACTTTTCCTTCCAGCCAATATCCTGACGGGAAAGGTCCTTTCGGATATTGCCCCATTCATGAAAGATGATCTCTCCGGGCGTATTTTTCTTCAGAGGGGTAGTGAGACCATACTTCCTGGGTTCATATTCCTCGTCGGTTAGCTCAGGCTGGAAAGTTCCGAACATCTGGTCCCAGATGATCAGGAACATGCCCATATTCTTGTCCAGGTACTTCGGATTGCTGGCATGGTGGACCCGGTGATGAGAAGGAGTGACCAGGATATATTCCAGCCAGCCCATCTTGCCGATCAGCTCCGTATGCACGAAAATGCCCCAGATCTGGGTGGCAGAATACATAAAAACGATATCCAGGGGCTTGAATCCCAGCAACGCCAGGGGAATGAAATAGACGAACCGGTACAGCGGCTGAAAGACGGAAGAACGGAAGCCTACCGTAAAATTCATTTGTTCCGAAGAATGATGCGTCACATGCACTGCCCAGAACAGGCGTATCTCATGATCCCACCGGTGCAGCCAATAGTAGAGGAAATCCTCTGCCAGCAATAGCAGGAACCAATAGGAGAATACATTCGTCACTGATATCCAGTGATGGGTATAGAAATAATCAAGTACGAACAGGTAGACTCCCCGGAACAGCAGATCGAGCCCTCCGTTCAGTAACATGAGATAAAAATTGGTGAAAGTGCCTTTCCAGGTGTACAACTTTCTGTGCTGATAGTTGCTCAAAAAAATTTCCAGCCCGATGATGATAAGGTACAAGGGGGTGCTTACCAGAAGGAGTATTTGTTCTTTGAGGTTTTCCACAATACCAAAAATAAGAGAATTACCGGATCTTTGTAACTTGTAGTTGTTAAACAGGCATTAATGTGAAATATGAGCGATTTATTGCATAATTGGGAGAAGAAATCGGCTGCCCGGCAAAAGGAATACCGCCGTTTCCTGCAAAATTCGGATAAAAAGGGGGCAAAGAACCGGGTCCTGGATTTATTACCCGACCTGCACGAGGAGGCATTCAGCAAGGTCGATTGTCTGCAATGCGCCAATTGCTGCAAGAACTATTCTCCCCGCTTTAAGACGCCCGATATCAAAAGGATCTCCAAACACCTGAAAATGAAGGAAAGTGACTTCATCGAACGCTACCTCCGTCTCGATGAAGAAGGGGATTATGTGGTAAAGACGGCTCCCTGCCCTTTTCTCGGCAGCGATAATTATTGCAGTATTTATGAAGTGCGCCCTTCCGACTGCGAAAGATTCCCCTATACCAATGAGGACGTCCTGATAAAAAGGGCCGTTCTTACCCAAAAAAATACCACGTTCTGCCCCATTGCCTATTATGTTGTGGAAAAGCTGATGGAAGCTGGCCTCTGATCTAAGCTACTTCCATTTCTTTGTGCCTTTCCATAAAAAGGTCGTAGTACACCTGTACCCGCATCCAATATTCAGCGGAAATACCTAGTAATTTTTCCAACTTCAAGGCTGTAGCAGCACTTACATGCCGCTTGCCGTGAAGCAATTCACTGAAATGCCCGGCTTTCATGCCTAGCTGTTCAGCAAACAGGGATTTCTTGATATCTCTTGCTTCTAATTCATCCTGTAAAACTTCACCGGGATGTAAAGTGATATCAGTGTGAATTTCTTTGCCACGAGAGTTGAGTACTTTGTAATTGTTCATTGTCTTAAATAATTGTGGCGAAAGCTAAGGCCGTATCTGCTCGCCTTTCGCCCACGTAAATGGTTAACTGGAAAATCTGATTTACTGATAGTGATTTGTTAGGTCATGAATTGTAAGAACTTCTGTAATTCTTATCGTTTCATCCTTATCCACAGTTAAAATCAATCTGTAACTGTAGTCTACTCTTACGGAATAATATCCTTTCAAATCTCCTTTCAGGGCTTCAAAATTTAATCCCTTTTGATTCTTAATTTCTCTCAGACTGTCGGCATATCGCAGCTTCAGGATCGTTTTTTTGAACTTTGTGACAACATCACTACTGTACTTTGGCTTGCCTGGCACAGCCTTACCTTCGAAAAGCTTTTCAAGGTAAGCGTTCTTAAATTGTAGTACCATTAATTAAAAGAGCTCATAATTGTTAAGAATGTCCTTCTTTGGTGAATTTTAATTATTCCCAAAATTAGGGAAATTTCCCAAAATATGGTAATTTTTTCCCGCAAGGGCAAAGATTTATTCAGTAGATAAAAAAAGTGCAGGTCGTTGTTTTTTTAACTTATTGATTATGTTTTTATTAGATGTGAAAGTGACGCTCAGCTTGCACCGCCAGGTCCACTAACGCCCATCACGCCGCCCTGTCCGCCATCAACTCATCATAGGCGGCTCCCAATCCCCGTTCAATCCCATCTCCCTGCCATTCGGTGACGCCTGGAATGGATTTCTGCTTTAACAGGTCTTCTTTGGATTTGCCGTCGCGGTACCATCCACTGACAAAAACCTGCAGTTTGGACAGATAGTCCTGCATGGCCCGGAGATCGTCTTTATTGCCGGTGACCTTTTCCGGATCGAAGGCATGCCCGAAGACGAAAAGGGTATTATTATCGTAATGGGCAAGGGCCTTATCCAGCACCGTGATCCAGCTCTTTATGGAGGCGCCGGCGCTACGGTCGACAAAAGCCCAGCGGCGGTTGAACACCAGGTCTCCCATATGGGCGATATTGGCATGTTGGAAATGGATAATGCTGTCGCCATTCGTATGGGCGGCGCCGAAATAGGAGGTCCGGATACGTTCGGACCCTATCTTATATTCCCAGGAATCGCCATAGGTGATACCGGGATACAGTTGTTTGTCTTCTGTTTTTTGGGCGATGGCTACCTTCTGCTGATTGGCCAGGGAATTGGTATGCGCCGCCACCTGCTGCACCAACCCTTTGAAAGCGATATTGCCGGAAGTATGGTCACCGTGGTGATGGGTATTGATCAGTAATTCAAAAGGTTTATCCGATTGTTTCTTCAACTCGACGATCAGATGCCCCGCCTGCTCGGGAAATTCCGCATCCACGACCACAATCCCCTTTTTGGAGGTCAGATAAGCGATTGTGCCTCCTTTCTCGGTGAAGATGCCTACATCTCCGCGCAGGGATTTCATTTTCCAGGGATTGTCCGTCAACATAGCAGCGATTGTTTTTTGATCCAGTAATGACAGGGCGCCCAGCGCTAAAGAAGTATGACGAATGAAATTTCTGCGTTGCATGGCAATGGGATTGTTCGGCTAAAGTTACCATTATTGCCCCTTTTTTCCCTTACTATGAATATCCGTAGCTGGCCGCCCTAATATTCCATCTTCCGCAAACTGGGCGCTTTGAACCAGGTAGCGATCACCACCCCGATGGTCATACATCCGCCAAAGACGACGGAAGGCACGACTCCCAGCAGCCGGGCCATAAACCCACTCTCGAACATCCCCAGCTCATTACTGGAATTGATGAACATGGAATTCACGGAGGATACCCGTCCCCGCAGGGCATCCGGCGTCTTTAACTGCACGATGGTGCCCCGTATGATCACACTGATGCCGTCCAGCATACCACTGCATAGGAGAGCGAAAAAAGACAGCAGATAAATTTTAGACAGTCCGAACAGGATGATGCAGGTGCCGAAGCCGGTTACCGCATACAGAAGGATCAGACCCTGCTTTTGCCGAAGCGGCCGGAGGGTGAGGGCCATGATCATCAGGATCGAGCCGATATCGTCCGCTGCATTCAGCCAGCCGAAGCCGATAGGCCCCACCTGCAGGATATCACGGGCATATACGGGAATCAGCGCGACGGCGCCTCCGAAAAGAACGGCAAACAGGTCCAGGGCGAGAGCGCCCAGCACTTCCTTGGTATGGACTACAAAACGCAATCCCTCCTTGATACTTTCCCAGGTCTTCTTTTCTCCGGCCACCATCACCTGCTTGGGAGAAAGGGTGAAGAAACAGCACAAGGCGATCAATACATACAAACCCACGATACCAAAGGCAAAAAGATAAGTAGTGTGGGCGATCAGGAAGCCCGCCGTCGCATGTCCCAATACAGAGGCAAATAAAAAAGCGCTGGTATTCAGCGTGACCGCTCCCGACAATTGTCGCCGGGGTACGATCTGCGCAATGATGGCATTCAGCGCGGGACCGGCAAAGGCCCGGATCACCCCCGTACAGAAAATGATGGAATAGGTTATCCACTGGATCCAGTGACTCTCCAGCGATCGCATCACCGGTCCGAAGGAGAGGGCGATCAGCCCCCCCACGCAAACCAGGTAACAGGTAGTCGTGCGAAGCAGCAGGGCCCTCTTATCGCTTTTATCAATGATATGACCGGCGTATAAGGCCAGGGTAAAAGCCGGCAGGAATTCGGACAGTCCGATCAGCCCGATGGCAAAAGGATTATGGGTGATCTCATAAATGCGCCATCCGACAATGGTAGTCACCATACGAAGGGCCATTATATAAAAGAAACGGGAAATGATAAAATTTCTGTATTCGGGGATCCTCAATACATCCAGGGCTGTCTGTCTTCGTTCTTCCGTACTGTTTTCTTCTGTCATAACCGATAATAATATAATATAGCGTAGTATCTTCTAAGGTAACCTAAAATAATGCTGTCCTTCACCCAGATCCTTTTCCAATGCGTCCAGGATCACCTGCAGATGCTTTTCATTCCCTAAAAAATCAGCGTTGGTCACATCTATGAAGATGGTCCGGATATTGTGCTGCCGGATATAGTTGGTATAGGTCTCCTGGATATTGAATAGGTATTCGTCCGGGATAGCCTGCTCATAGGAGCGGTTCCTTTTCCGGATATTCTGTTGCAATTTACTGACGGGGGCATGAAGGTAAATAAGGATATCCGGCTTGACCAGCTGAAGATCTATAATATCGAAAAAATTCTGGTAGAGCCGGAACTCCTGCTCCGGTAAATTTACTTTGGCGAACAGCAGGCATTTGGTGAACAGATAATCCGTGACGGTGATCGTCTGGAACAGATCATTGGTATGCACCAGGTCTTTCATCTGCTTGTACCTTTCGGCCATAAAGAAAAGCTCCAGGGGAAAGGCATACTGGGCAGGGTTCTCGTAAAATTTAGGCAGAAAGGGATTGTCGGCGAACTGCTCCAGGATCAGGCGTGCGTTAAAATGTTTGGCTAGTATATGGGCCAGGGTCGTTTTTCCTGCTCCGATATTGCCTTCAATAGTAATAAAGTGATATTGCATCGGGTAATAATGTTTTTATTGTCCTTTTGGTTCATCCGGTAATCTTCTTACTTCCAGTTTGTCGGGGCATATCGCCAGCAGCTCGCGAATAGATTGGCGGAGCACAGGATGCCGATATTCCGGCGCGATCTCCTCCATCGGTACCAGCGCAAACCGGCGGTTTTGAATTTCGGGGTGGGGAATGATCAGCCGGGGAAAATGGATGATCTCCTCATTGAAGAACAGCATATCGATGTCAATAATACGGGAACCGTATTTCTCCAAACGCCTCCTCCCCATAGTTTCTTCTATTTCCAGCAGGGTATCCATCAATACAGGGGCATCCAGGGATGTCTGTATTTGTAAAGCCTGGTTGAGAAAATCGTTTTGATCCGTCTTTCCCCAGGGAGCCGTCTCATACAGAGAGGATCGCCGCAGGATCCTGCAACCTGCTCCTTCGATGCTTTCACAGGCCTTCGCCAGTTGAACCCGTCGGTTTCCTTCGTTGCCACCTATCAATAAAAAGGATATGTTCATAGATTCCGTACTTTCGGGGGCCCAAATATCTTTATTTTTGCCCTTAGCTAAAAAATTACCTTTACATGAGAGGCTTTTTTAAATCGTTTTTTGCGGCATTGCTGGCATTGATCGCTTTTACGGCAATTATCGTGTTGATCCTGGTGGGGAAGGTCAGTGGGCTTCTCTCACCTAAGAGACCGGATATTGCTTCCAAATCGGTATTATTCATAGACCTGGGCCAGTCTTACCGGGAACAGGAGCAGGACAATCCGCTCTCCGGGCTGGGTTCGGAAGAACAGTACGATGTGCCCGGATTATATGACCTGGTACGCCTGGTACGGCATGCAAAAGAAGATACCGCCATCAAAGGCATCTACCTGAAATGTAACGATGACCCCAACGGATTTGCCACGAACGAAGAGATCCGCATGGCCCTCCTGGACTTTAAAAAAAGCGGCAAATTCGTCTACGCCTATGGAGACGTCATCCCGCAGAAAGCCTACTATGTGGCGAATATGGCCGACAGGGTCTATTGCAACCCCAAAGGGGGGGTGGAATGGCGAGGCTTTTCTACGGAAATGCCCTTCCTGAAAGGGGCCTTGCAGCGACTGGAAATAGAGCCCCAGATCTTTTATGCCGGCAAATTCAAGAGCGCCACCGAACCCTTACGGGAAGATAAAATGACGGAAGCCAACCGCCTTCAGCTGACCGAGCTGCTGGGAAATTTTTTCAATCTCCTTCTGTATAGCACGGCGCAGGCCCGTCAACTGGATACGGTACTATTACGAAAATGTGTAAATGAACATCTTATTCAATATCCGAACGATGCCCTGACCTACAAACTGGTAGATGGGTTAAAATATGATGACGAAGTAAAAGGCGAGATAAGGGAAAAATTGAAAATTGATAAACATGAATATATCAACCTCATCTCCATTTGCAAATATGCAAAGGCGGTAGATTATAAAATCAGCGGGAAAGACAATATCGCCGTAATCTATGCAGAAGGAGATATCGTGGAAGGAAAGGGCGAAAAGGATGAGATCGGTTCGGAGACCTATCGCTCGCTTATCCGCAAAGCCCGCTTTGACAAAGACATTAAGGCCATCGTGATCCGCATCAACTCGGGCGGAGGCAGTTCCTTGGCCAGTGAGAATATCTGGCGGGAGCTAAGCCTGGCAAAAAAGGAGAAACCGGTGGTCGTCAGCTTTGGCGATGTATCTGCATCGGGGGCTTATTACCTGTCCTGCAACGCGGATAGCATATTTGCCCTGCCGGGCGCTATCACAGGCTCCATCGGCGTATTCATCGTAGTCCCCAACTTTCAGAGTTTCTTCCGGGACAAGCTGGGCGTCACCTTCGACGGGATAAAGACGGCTCCGCAGGCAGACGCGATCTCGATGACCAAACCGCTGACCCCTTTACAGCGGCTTTACCTGCAAAATGAGGTGGACACGACCTACCTCGACTTCAAATCCCGGGTAGCCGGCGGCCGGAATAAAACGATTGGATACGTGGACAGCATCGGACAGGGAAGGGTATGGAGCGGGCAAAAAGGATTGGAGCTGGGACTGGTCGACCGGATGGGTACGATGCAGGACGCCATCGACTGCGCAGCCCGCATGGCAAAGACCAACGATTATAACCTGAAGGAATACCCGGAGCCCAAGGGGTTCCTGGACCTGTTACTGGGTAAATACAAAAGGTCAGTGAGTATGAAGGTCATGAAAGAAGAAATGGGGGAGGAGGGCTATCGGACCTATATTACCCTAAAGAAAGTAAAAGCATCGGTAGGGATCACCCAGGCCAAATTGCCCTTCGATCTCACTATTGAATAACCCATCCCTCCTTAGAACTTCGCTTAAGCCCGGTTACCCTAAGAGGAAATAAAAAAATATGGCACAAAATTATAATCAGTTCCGCGCTATGCTCGCCATCACCCGGGGGAGCCTGAAAGCCATTTTCAGAAGCCCCTCGTCGGTAGCGTTCAGCTTTGGATTTCCCCTGGTCTTTATCCTGGTCTTCGGATTCATCAATGGTGGAGGACCTACGGTATCCATAGCCCTGGCTAACCGAAACGATTCCACGAATTATGTTATCCGGGCGCTGTTGCATACTCCGTTGGTAAGACTGGCGGATGAAAAGGATACTGCCAACACCCGCAGAGATCTGGAGAAGGGCAGGATCGCAGCCGTATTGTCGCTGGATTCCAGCCAGTCGGCCATGGGATTTACACAATACAGGATTCGTACCCTCACCTCTTCTGCGGCAGGGGATAAATATCCGATGGTAAAAATGGCCCTGGCGCAAACGATCCAGACCATTGAGGACAAAGCGATCCCCGCACAGTACAAATTATTGAGCGTCGAAGAACTCCCCTCTTTGCAGGGGCGAAAATATTCCATGATCGACTTCATCCTCCCCGGTATGCTGGGCTTTTCCCTGCTGAGCGCCGCGGTGTTCGGGGTCGCTTTTTTGTTTTTCAGCCTGCGTCAGCAGCTCGTATTGAAAAGATTCTATGCCACCCCGATCAGCAAAAAATATATAGTCCTGGGAGAAGGACTGGCCAGGGTCCTTTTCCAGTTGATCACGGCAGTGGTCATCATCGTTATCGGGAAATTTGCCTTTCATTTCACCCTGGTGCACGGATGGAGCACTTTCCTGGAAATGCTGGTGCTGAGCCTGTTCGGGCTGATCGTTTTCATGGGCTTCGGTTTTATTATCAGCAGCGTGGCTAAGAGCGAGAGCACCATTCCTCCGTTTGCCAACCTGTTCACCCTCCCCCAGTTCCTGTTGGGGGGGACCTTCTTTTCCACGGAAGCTTTCCCGGGCTGGCTACAGAAGATCTGCGAAATATTACCTTTGAAGCAATTGAATGATGCGATGCGGAATGTGGCTTTCGAAGGGGCCCATCTTACAGATTGCGGCAAGCAATTGGGAATACTGGCCCTCTGGGGAATAGCAGTATATGCCGTCGCTATTAAAGTGTTCAAATGGGAGTAAGGCCCCGGCTCAAAAATCAATAGCATGCGATTCATTAAATTTATTCTTATCAGTGGCATAGCGCTTTTCATCGTGCTGACAGCCTTTTCTTTTCTCTTTCCCTCGCAGATGCGGGTAGGAAGATCCATCAATATTGCCGCTTCCCGCGAAAAAGTAATGGCTGCCGTGGGCGATCTGCGGGCCTGGAGCCAGTGGAATACCTTCATCACGTCTACTCCCCTGACAGGCATGACATTTTCTTCACCTTCTTCCGGAAAGGACGCTTTCCTTAGATCGGACCAGCTCCGGGTAACGGTGCTGGCAGCGGGGCCGGATTCGGTGCGGCTGGACTGGAAACAGACAAAAGGTAAGAGCTTCGTGGAGGGATTCAATCTGCTGCAATTACAAGCTGACAGTCTTACCGTGCAATGCTGGTTTGATTTCCATTTCAGGTGGTATCCCTGGGAGAAATTGGGCCTCCTGGTCTATGATAAAAAATTAGGTCCTGTTATGGAAGAATCTTTAGCCGGGCTTAAACGTTATGTGGAAAACTCTCCCTAACTTTAGCCGCGTTTGATTATTTGATCAATTAAACCACCTTAAAATTAAATAAAACAGTTCTGTATGAAAAAAGCTCTTTTACTGTCAACGATCTTATTTATCGGTTTGGCCGCATTTTGCCAGAAAAAACCTGCAAGTCCACACGATACCCTGAAGACAAAGGATATCACGGTAACCTATGGTCGTCCTTACAAGAAAGGAAGAGAGATCTTCGGAAAGTTGATCCCTTTTGATTCCGTTTATCGTTGCGGCGCTGACGAAGCTACCCAGATCACCTTTGCCAAAGACGCCAAATTTGCCGGCAAAGCGGTAAAAGCCGGTACCTACACCTTGTTCGTTATCCCAGCTGCGAAAGAATGGACCATTATCCTCAATAGCCAGCTCGGCCAATGGGGCGCCTACAAATACCAGCAGTATAAGGACAAGGATGTGCTGCATGTAATGGTGCCTGTCAAGAACCTGTCCACCCCGGTGGAGCAGCTTACCATTGCCGCACCAGGCAAGGACCTGACTATTGCCTGGGACAATACAGAAGTTGCGATCCCTGTAAGCTTCTAACTTATATCTTCTTTAAGACCTGAGAGAGGTTGCCGTTCATCATGGCAGCCTCTTTTTTTTGTGCCCGGGAGGACCACCGGTCCCCCCTTTTTCCCAGGTATCGAAAACTCTTCCTAACTTTAGAGTGGTCTGAACCTATTTGTTTTTTACGCCATTAAAACTTTTTTATATGAGCACTCAGTCCCTTTCTCAAAATTTTTTACTGTTTTCCTTTATCGCCTTTATCGGGTTGTCTGCCTGCGCACAGCAACCCCGCAAGAGCCCCCATGATACCCTTAAAACAAAGGATATCACGGTGACTTATGGCCGTCCTTACAAGAAAGGAAGAGAGATCTTCGGAAAGCTGGAACCCTATGGAAAAATATACCGTTGCGGGGCCGATGAGGCTAGCACTATCACGTTTGCGAAAGACGGCACATTTGGCGGCAAACCTGTTAAGGCCGGAACGTATACCCTGTTTGCCATTCCGAATGAAAGTCAATGGACTATTATTCTGAACTCCCAACTGGGACAATGGGGGGCTTTCAAGTACGACCAGTATAAGGACAAGGATGTATTGCAGGTGACGGTGCCTGTCAAAAACCTGGATACGCCGGTTGAACAGTTTACCATTGCCGCACCGGGCAAGGACCTGACCATTGCCTGGGATAAGACAGAGGTCGCGATCCCTGTAAGCTTTTAATTGAATATAACTGCAAAGGGGCTGCCGGTTCAGCCGGCAGCCCCTTTGCTTTGACTGTTATTGGAGGAATGGTCAAATGATAAATTCAAGATTCTGCCGATAGCTCTCGCCTACCGGGATGGTCTCGTTGCCTGTTTTCAAGCTGTTTTTATCGATTAGGGTAACATAGTTCTTATTGACCAGGTACGAACGATGCACCCTTACAAAGATCTGAGCCGGGAGCAGATGATTCAGGTATTTCATGGTCATATGCGTTAAATAATTCCCTTTAGTAGTGCACAGCAATATATAATCCTTCACAGACTGCGCATACAGCAGTTCGGCGTAGGGTATCTTTAGCAATTTGCCCGATACTTTAAAATAACTATAATTTTTCTGTTCTTCCGGTTCAGGTGGATGCGCTTTCAATAGTTTAGTGATACACTTTTGAAAACGTTCATAAGTGATAGGCTTCAACAAATAGTCGACGGCCTCCAGCTCAAAACCTGTAATGGCGTGATCGGCATAGGCTGTGGTGAAGATCACTGCCGGCGGATTTTTAAGCGACCGCACAAAATCCAGTCCATTAATGCCGGGCATTTTAATGTCCAGGAACATTAGCCCGACCCTTTCGGTATGCAGTACATGGAATGCCTCCAGCGCGTTCATACACTTTTTAACCAGGCCCAACTGCGTCGACCGGTTAATATAATTTTCCAGCACTTCCTGTGCCAATGGCTCATCATCTATAATAATGCACTTGATCATGTTGTTTCCAGCGTTAGAGAGACCTGGTGTTGGTTTGCCTGATCATTAATTTCAAGCCGATGCTTATTGTTGTATAAAATAGTTAATCGTTTAATGACATTCTGCAAACCAATTCCCCTTTTAACAGGATTATTAGCCATTGCAGGTTTGCTGTTGACGACTTCTAAAATCAGTTCATTTTCTGTCAGACAAACCACAATATTTATAAAACCGCTTGATGTTTCCTGCTCCAGTCCATGTTTAAAAGCATTTTCAACAAAGGGAAGTAAAAGCAGAGGCTCTATATGAACATCGTCAGTAATGCCCTGTACATCGAATTGTATCGTGTTATTGACAGGCTGACGCATCTTTTCTACCGCGATATAATTCGACAGGAATTCGATCTCCCTGGCCAGTAATACCGTTTTATGGTCGGCCTCGTATAAAATATAACGCATCATCTCGCCTAGCCTGGCCACCATCGGGGCCGTGTCGGCCGACTGCTTCAGCGCCAGTGAGTAGATATTATTGATAGTGTTAAAAAAGAAGTGAGGATGGAGCTGCGCTTTCAGATAAGTAAGTTCCGATAGCAATTGCTGCTCTTTCAGCGCTTTCATTTGCTCATCCTGATTCAACGACCGGATCAGGAAAGCAAAGCCGACAATGGGTACAACACATCCGATCAGCAAATAATTGATAGCGAAATATAAATGAGCCCTGCTAAGATCCTTTAAAGCCCGTGCTCTTAACTTATCGGAAACGAACCCCATTTTACTGACAAGCCAGTTGACCGCGTAGGTATCGTAAAAATGGACAAGGGGGATGAACAGAAGGATACTTAGGACGATAGGAATTACCCGCCTGCTAAAAACATACTGCTTTAAAAATAACCAGTAGTAGGCTGCGTAAAGTATAAAAGAGGAAGTACCGTAAACAGCCCTATATTCCAGTGCACTTACAAAATTCCAGATATTGTTCTTTTCATAGTAGCCATATTCAAGGTCGCTGATGAAAGAAGTGATATAAATAAGGAATACAAAAAAGATTATCTCTATTATAAGATATTTCCAATTTTTCTTATCGTGCAAACCAGACATAAGAGCAAAGTAAAGATTATTTGGCAACCGCCTTTTCGCAAGTCGTGACTTTTAGACTAAAGGGGTTGTTTTTTAGACGAAATCCAAAACCAGGCTGCCGGTCAAATTTATCAGGCGTTTCGTCTAATTTTAAGAATAAAGCTTTTCGCGTCTGGTAGATTTGTGTATAAAATCAAAAAGGATGCATCATTTAAAGAAGATCTTTATCTTAGTAATATTGTCAATTCTTTCATTTTCAGGGATTGCCCAGGGCTTTAAAATTGAAGGTACGGCCATCGGCATAAAAGACAGCGCCTGGCTTTATCTGCGTACAGCCAACCCTGAGATCGACCTCGATTCGGCAATGGTCATTAGCGGAAGATTCACCTTGTCCGGGAAAATAAAGGGAAAAGCAGCCCATGTATACCTGCATACGGCCCGATACACCGACTACGTCGGTTTTTGGATTGAAAATGAGAGCATAAGCATGGATGTTAAAGCTGGCGAATTTAAGCAGGCGGTCATTAAAGGCTCCGACGTGGCAATGGAAGATAAACGACTGTCCGACACCGCAATGTCCCTTACAAACAGGCAGGATAGCTTACAGCAGTTCTATAAGAATTATGTAAAGACGCATCCACAATCGCCGATAGCGGTCGATCTGCTGAACGTATACTCCACTACCTGGGGGAAGAACGTCGTAAAGCCATTATATCGATGCCTGAGCTCAGAAATGAAAAATACCCGCTCCGGGAAGGAGGTCCGCCAATACATTGCAGTAAACAAAGACATTAGAGTGGGGGATAGATATATGGACTTTAAACAGCTGAACGCAAAAGATAAAAAGATAAAGTTATCTGCTATTAAAGGGAAATACATTCTGCTGGATTTTTGGGCTTCCTGGTGCGGTCCATGCCGGGAAGAGAACCCTAAACTTGTTAAAACCTATGAACTGTTTAGAGGCAAAGGACTGTCCATTTTGGGGGTTTCTCTCGATGATAACAAAGCCTCCTGGCTGAAAGCCATTAAAGAGGACCACCTTTCCTGGGAAAACGTAACCGACCTCCATGGCAGCAAAAACAACGCGGCTTTGATCTATGGCATCTACGCCATTCCCAGCAATTTCCTGATCGATGAAAAAGGGATCATCATTGCTAAAAACTTACGGGGTAAGGCTTTGGAGATTAAACTACAGGAATTATTGCCGTAACGGAACAGCTCCTCGCCTTATTTGCCTGTTTCCCCGACTGGCTCCGGGTGCGAGGACATCTGCCTCTCCAGGAACTTTTCCAGGAAAGTATAGACCTGCTGCAATTCCTGCGCTGTTATACAATAAGGCGGCATGATATATACCGTATTGCCCAGCGGGCGGAGATAGATCCCGTTTAATAAGGACTCCCGGGTAATGTCGGCGCCGATCGTATTGATATATCCATCTTCCCCGGCCTCGACCTCGAAAGCGATAATGGTGCCCAGGACTCGTATATTTTTGACGAGGGGATTGCCCTTTATTTTCTCTGCAAATGACAGGTGCTGGCGGGAAATTGTCTGCATCTGTTCCAGGCAATCTTTCTGCAGCAACAGGTCGAGACTGGCCAGGGCGGCGGAGCAGGCCAGCGGGTTGGCCGTGAAGGAATGCCCATGAAAAAGGGTCTTTCGTTTATCGTCGCTGAGAAAAGCCTCGAAGATCTTCTCCGTAGTGGCCGTGACGCCCAGCGCCATGGTCCCTCCCGTCAGGCCCTTGCTGAGACAAATAATATCAGCTTTGTTCCGGAGATATTCCCCCGCGAATAGTTTGCCGGTCCGGCCAAACCCCGTGAGGACCTCATCCGCTATGCAAAGGATATCCTGCGATTTTACCATGTCCAGCAATGGGTCCATCAGGCCGGCCTCATAGATCCGCATACCGCCGGCGGCCTGTAAAAGGGGCTCATACAAAAAACAGGCTATTCCCGGGCCCTCTTGCCGGATAAAGGACCGGAGCCCTTCTATATTCCCGGCCGTAGGCGTATCTATGAAGATCACCTCGAACAGGTAATCCTGGAAAGAGGCCGTAAACACGCTTCTTTCACTCACGCTCATAGCTCCGAACGTATCGCCATGATAGGAGTTCCTGAAAGCCAGTATCTTATTGCGGGGCCTGGCCCCCTCCTGGTTATTCCAGTACTGGATAGCCATTTTTATTGCTACTTCCACGGCAGTGGACCCGTTATCGGAATAGAATACCTTGGAAAAGTCGCCGGGCAGAATGGGCAACAGCCTTTCCGCCAGCCGCACGGCCGGCTCATGGGTAAAACCGGTAAAGATGACCTGCTCCAGCTTTTTGGCCTGCTCATAGATCTTTTCAGCAATATAAGGATGCCCATGGCCATGAATGGTCACCCACCAGCTACTGATAGCGTCAATATAGGAATTGCCTTTCTCATCGAACAACAAACTACCTTTGCCCTGTACAGCCGCTATAGGAGGAAGCTGATTCTTATGTTGGGTATAAGGATGCCAGATCACCTGCCGGTCCCTTTCCGTTAAAGTTATTACCATAATAAGGCAAAGTTAGGGGTCGGACCGGGAATAGGATGATCGGGATGCAACGGTCGTACAAGTTTAATTGTCAACATTGCTAATTAAGGACGAATGGATTATCGCCAGTTGGTAAAAGACTGTGAAAAGGGGAATGCGGCTGCGCAAAAGCGGCTGTATGAGCATTTTGCCGGGCCAATGCTGGGGATTTGCTATCGGTATACCAAATCCATGGCCGATGCAGAGGATGTATTGCAGGAAGGGTTCATCATGGTATTCAAAAATCTTCATCAATTCAGCTTTTCAGGAGAATTGGGGGGATGGATTCGGAGGATCATGGTCAATACAGCCATTAATTACCTGAAAAAACATAGCCGGTATCAAACGGACCTGTTATTCACCGATGGGATCCTCCATCCCGTGTCCAATGATGACCCGGAAGTATCCCTGAACACCAAGGAATTGGCCGAGCTGATCCGTCAATTGCCGCCAGGATACCAGGCTATTTTTAACTTGCACGCAGTAGAAGGATATAGTCACGTGGAGATCGGCAAGATATTAGGCATTCATGAAGGAACTTCCCGTTCGCAATATGCGCGGGCCAGGGCTTTGCTGATAAGCTGGATAAAAAAAACTTCAGCCGCAACCAAAAATGAGACCTATGCACGACCCTAAAACATCCGATAGAGAGGTGCAGCGTTTCGAAAAAGAAGTGCAGCAAAAAATGGAGGAGCTGGAATTCAGCCCTTCCGCCGCAGTGTGGGCAAACGTAGAAAAGGCGGTGAGAGTAGAGAAGAAACGCCGGGTTCCCTTCTTCTGGCTGTTCTTTTTACCGGCTCTCCTGCTGATGGGCGGTGCAGGGTTCTATTTCATGGGTAGCCATAAGAACCCCTCTTCTCTCAACGCTAACAAGATGACCGGGCAGGCATCGAAGGCCGCAAAAGGCAGCGGCAGGTCTAATGACCAACCCGGCAACAGTCAACCCATAAATGACCAACAGCCCGGCGATCAACCCGCCAATTCCCCCCAACCCGGAAATGCTACACTGGCAAATACCCAGCCGGTCAATGACCTGCCGTCAACAGACCCGCTAAAAAAACTTAACCAACCCACAAAGAACGATCAGGCCCCGGTACCAACAAAATTGCCCATCGACGAACCGACAGCCTCCGGTGCTTCCCGCTCTAACACCCTCCGGCCCGAAGCAACGGCCGCTGCCGCTACTACCCACGCCAGGACCCACAGGACCTCCTCCCGGCACCTGGCCGGAAAAGGAATCGCAAACCCTCTGACCGAAGAAGATCCCGGTTCCCGGGATCAATCCCTTGCCGCCAATACAAAGCCCCTTGATCAATCAACGATAGGAAAGGGAGATGCAATCCCTCTCGATAAACCGGCAGCATCGGCCAGCATCCATCTCAACCCCGTCAATGTAAAAAGCATTGTTGGCATACAGGCTGCCCCCCTGGCCAAAAGCCCCGCCCTCGCCAGGACCCGGCTCACTCCCAAACGAGCCTGGGAAGCCGGCTTTACAGGAGGTGTAGGCATGTCCTCCCTCAACCAGACCCTGTTTAAGAGATCGGCCGTCACGGCGAACGACACCCGGAATCTCGCCGCCCCCATTCCTGTTACAGGAGCAGCGGCGCCAACTTATGTTTCCAAAATACGGCCCGACCTCTCTTTCTGGGCAGGTATATTCGTGCAGAAGGCCATTCTGAACAATATATCCGTTTCCATTGGGCTGAATCTGCATTATTATTCCACCAAAGTGTATACGGGCGAAAAAGTGGTCAATAACGCCTCCAACTATTATTATTATACCTCCTCTTCTTCGCTGTTGGCCTATGCGGCAGCGCCGACCCCGGCACAATCTTACCCGTACTATGCCGCTGGCGACAAACAGACCTTTATCAACCGCTATTATTTCCTGGAGATCCCGGGATCCATACAGTGGCAGATCAGCCATAACCGGATTATGCCCCTGTTCTGGGAAGTGGGCGGGTCCCTGTCTTATCTGATGAGCTCCAACGCCATTTATTACAACAGCAAGGCCGGCGTCTATTATAAAGACGGCAATGTCTCCAATAAGACCCAGTTCAACGTCTCGACCGCCCTGATGGTCGGCATACCTCTTAAGGGATTGCAAATGCAGGTGGGCCCTCAGTTGCAATATGGCTTTACCAACCTGCTAAATACACAGAGCTCCGGCGGACAGCATTTGTTCTATGGGGGGCTGAAACTGGTGATATTCCCGGGCAAATCGCATAAGATCGACCGGCATCGGTTCAGGGAGGAATGACGGCAATCAATAACAAACCATTCAGGGAGCAATAAAACGGAGATTGCGCTGGATCCCCGCATATTTGGTACGCTTCAGCGCAGAGTGCCGGAAGATCTCCCGGAAGCCTTCTTCCGTCAGCTCTTCCCAGTCTGCGGTGCTGAAATTCAGAATGGCAGGTATGGGAGCAAAAGCCGTCTCCCGGGTAGGCTTGGAAAACCGGTTCCAGGGACAAACATCCTGGCAGGTATCACAACCGAACAGCCAATCCTGGAATTTCCCCTTCATCGCCTCGGGGATCAATTGATCCTTCAATTCTATCGTGAAATAAGAGATACATTTACTGCCGTCTACCACCTTGTTGTCTAAAATAGCTTCGGTGGGGCAGGCGTCGATACATTTCCGGCAGGTGCCGCAATAATCCCCCGCAAAAGGAGTGTCCACCTCCAGTTCCAGGTCGACGATCAGCGTGGCGATAAAAAAGAAGGAACCGGCCTGTTTGTTCAGCAGGTTGCCATTCTTACCTACCCAGCCCAGCCCGCTGCGCACCGCCCAGCTTCTTTCCAGCACAGGAGCGCTGTCCACGAATCCACGTCCATTCACTTCCCCGATCTGCTCCCGTATCTGCACCAGCAATTTTTTCAATTTATCCCGGATCACTTCATGATAATCTTTCCCATAGGCATATTTGGCTACCCTCGGCGCTGTCTCCCGTGGATCTGCCTCCCGTGAGGTCACCCTCGGCGCCCCCTCCTTCGGACCCGCCTCCCGCAACGCCACCTCCCCCGGAAAATAATTCAATAACAGGGTGATCACGGATTTAGCCCCGGGTACGAGCCGGGAAGGATCGATCCTTATATCAAAATAATTTTCCATATAGGCCATCGAGCCGTTCATGCCTTTATTTAGCCAGGATTCCAGCCGGCGGGCATCGTCGTCCAATACCTCTGCCCTGGCGATCCCGCAATGTTCGAATCCCAGGTCCCGGGTCCATTGTTTGATAAGATTGGTATGGTTGTTTTTTAACAAGTACACTGTTTATTACCCCCCGGTGATATGAAAAAATTCCGCAATTTATTTAATTTGTCGCCGTTTATTGCTTAATTGCGTTACGATGAATCCCCTAAACCTGGTTGCCCCGATAGCAATACTCCTATCCCTATGCCTGCCGCAAAGCTATTGCGCCGCCCAGGAGAAATCAAAAAATCAGACCGCAACCCCGGCGCCGGCCGATTTTGAAGTCCCGGCGTCTTCCATCATCGACAGCAACACCA
>WNFI01045060.1_pt2 | contig 94060 bp, 88 predicted proteins | sample 5400471 | NCBI WGS metagenome assembly WNFI01 (sample SAMN13153348, study PRJNA577476) | soil metagenome | isolation source: 100 cm saprolite on Douglas fir-dominated hillslope | place: USA:California | collected 2013-09-17 | reverse complement strand
TGCGGCGGAAGACGAGCGGGTCGGCGATGTCGCGGATCGGCGCCACGGAGGTGCCCGCCCCCGAGATGAAGATGGTGCCGAAATTGAGCATGCGCCCCCACACGCCCTGCTCGACCTTGAGGGCTTCGACCTTGTCCAAGTTGATCTCGACCGTATGGCGCTTCACGAAACCGGTCTTGGCGATGACGCGCCGGTTGGTGATGGCGAGCTCCGTGGAGCGCACGCGGATCCACGCCATGACGAGGAAGACGAGGCCCACCACGATCACCAGCGTTACCAGGCCCAGCACGATGAGCGGAAACTGCGACCACCAGGAGATGCGCGCGCGGTGGATGAGCGTTTCGCCTTCGACCAGGGATTCGTCGATATAGGACACCTCAGTCTCCCAGGTCGGTGGCATTGAGAAAGACCTCGGCCAGAGCCTCCAGGCCGCGCGCGTCCTCGGCATCGAAGCGCGCGAGCCTGGGGCTATCCAGGTCCAGCACGCCGATCACGCTTGCGAAGCGCACCAGGGGTACGACGACTTCGCTTTGCGAGGCCGAGTCGCAGGCGATGTGTCCGGGAAACTCGTTCACGTTCGCGACGACGATCGTGCGCCGCTCGCGCGCGGCCGTGCCGCAAACGCCCTTGCCGAGGGCGATGCGCACGCACGCGGGCCTGCCCTGGAAGGGGCCCAGCACCAGGCCCTCGTCCTTCATCCAGTAGAAGCCCGCCCAGTTGAGCTCGGGCAGCGAATGGAAGATCAGGGCGGCGAGGTTCGCGGCGTTCGCGTTGAAATCGTGCTCGCCTTCGAAGAGCCCGCTCGCCTGCGAAAGGAGCTCGGCGTAGAGGGCGGGCTTGGAGCGGTGATGGACCTGGGCGGTCGCGAGCATGGGCACCTCGGGGAGAACCGCAATTTTACCCGAGCCGCGCGCGAGGATGCCGCAATGGGAAAAATCCCGCGGCCGGGGGGCGGCCGCGGGGGTTGGCGAAGCGTTGTGACGCTCAGATCTTGGGGGTGGTCACCTGCTTGTCGTGCTTCTCCTTGTAGATCTTCTTGCTCTGTTTGTTCTGCGCCTTGGCGAGCTTGGCGCGCTCCTTGGGCGTTACCTTGCCGTCGGCCTTGGCTTTGTCTTCCAGGGCCTGCACCTTCGCCTGGCCCTTTTCGAGCTTGGCGGTTTCCCTGGGGGTGAGCTGGCCGGAGGCCACGCCCTGCTGGATGCGCGCTTCCTGGTTGGCCTGGCGCTCATCGACGCGCGGAGTGTTGACCTGCGCCATGGCGGGCAGGGCGAGGGTGGCGCAGAGCGCCGCGAGAAGGGTGGTTTTCATTGTCGTTCTCCTGATCGAGATGAAGGGTCATGTGCATGGGCACACCGACATTAACGGCGCGCGGGCCGGGGCGTTGACGTCCGTATAATTCCCCCATGCCCGAGCCTTTCGCACCGCCCGTCGCCGCGAGAAAGCCCAAGGCGATGACCCGGTTCGGCGACCGGCGCGTCGACCCCTATTTCTGGCTGCGCGACAAGTCCGATCCCGCGGTCGTCGAATACCTGAATGCCGAGAACCGCTACACCGAGGCGGTGATGAAGCCCCTCGCCGGCTTCCGCGACACGCTCTACAAGGAGATCCTCGGGCGCATCAAGGAAACCGACGAGAGCGTGCCGTATCGGCGCCACGGCTACTGGTACTACCAGCGCGAGGTCGAGGGGCTGCAATACCCGATCTACTGCCGCCGCAAGGGCGACATGCACGCGCCCGAAGAAGTGATCCTCGACGTGAACGAGCTCGCGCGCGGCCACAAGTTCACTTCCGTCGGCCTGATGGACGTGAGCCCCGACGCGGGGAAGCTCGCCTACACCGTGGATTTCACCGGCTACCGCCAGTACACGCTGCACGTGAAGGACCTCGCGAGCGGCAAGCTCCTTCCCGACAGCGCCGCGCGCGTCACCTCCAGCGCGTGGGCCGCGGACAACCGGACCCTCTTCTACGTGGAGGAGCACGAGACCACCAAGCGCAGCTACCGGTTGCATCGCCGCACGCTCGGCGAAGGCCCCGAGGCGTTCGTCTACGAGGAGGCCGACGAGCGCTTCGACATCGGCGTCGGTGACACCAGGAGCGGCGACTACGTCGTATTCGGCTCGCATAGCAAGGACACCTCGGAGATGCGCATCCTGCGCAGCGACGATCCGAAGGGCAATTTCAGCGTGGTCGAACCGCGCCGCGCGGGCCACGAGTACTACCTCGACCATCACGGCGACGAATTCTTCATCCGCACCAACGACAAGGGTGCCAACTTCCGCCTGGTGCGCACGAGCGCGGCCGACCCCGCGCAGCGCAACTGGAAGCAGGTGATCGCCCATCGGCCGCTGGTGATGCTCGAGGAGATCCATCTCTTCCGCCACTTCTGGGTGCTGGCGGAACGCGACAAGGGCCTCATCCACCTGCGATTCACCGACTTCGCTTCCGGCGGGAGCCACGAGCTCGAGTTCGACGAGGCGGTGTACTCGGCCCACGTCGGCGCCAACCACGAGTACGACGCGCGCGAGCTGCGCTTCGTCTACGAGAGCCTGGTCACGCCGCGCTCGTGGTATCGCTACGACGTGCGCCTGCGCAAGCGCACGCTCCTCAAGCGCCAGCCCGTGCTCGGGCCCTACGATCCCGCCGCGTACGCCTCGGAGGCGCTCACCGCGGTGGCCCGCGACGGCACGCGCGTGCCGATCTCGCTCGTCTACAAGAAGTCGCTGCGCTCGAAGGCGGCGCAGCCGCTCCTCCTCTACGGCTACGGCTCCTACGGCATCCCGATGGATCCCTGGTTCTCCACGGCGCGCATCTCGCTCCTCGACCGCGGCATGATGTTCGCGATCGCGCACGTGCGCGGCGGCGGCGACCGCGGCAAGCTCTGGTACGAGGCCGGCAAGCTCCTCGCGAAGAAGAACACCTTCACCGATTTCATCGCGTGCGCCGAATCCCTGGTGCGCCGGCGCTACACGGCACCCGACCGGCTGGTGATCCAGGGCGGCAGCGCCGGCGGCCTCTTGGTGGGCGCCGTGGCCAACCTGCGCCCCGATCTTTTCAAGGCGGTGGTGGCGCAGGTGCCGTTCGTCGATTGCCTCACCACCATGCTCGACCGGTCGCTGCCCCTCACCGTCGGCGAGTACCTCGAATGGGGCGACCCCAACGAGAAGCGCTTCTACCGGTACATGCGCTCGTACTCGCCCTACGACAATCTCGCGAGGCGCGCGTATCCGGCGATGCTCGCGGAGACCTCGTTGAACGACAGCCAGGTCGGCTTCTGGGAGGCCGCCAAGTACGTGGCGAAGCTGCGCACGGTGAAGACCGACGCCAATCCGCTCCTGCTGAAGACCATCATGGAAGCCGGGCACGGAGGCGCTTCGGGACGCTACGACGCGCTGAGGGAGCTCGCCTTCACGTACGCGTTCATCCTCGACCAGGCCGGGCTGGCGCGGTAACTTGGGGAACCTCCAGCTCTTCGTCGTGGCGGTCTCCATCTGGGGATCGACCTGGCTCGCGATCAAGTTCCAGCTGGGGCGCGTCGCCCCGGAGGCGAGCGTGTTCTACCGCTTCCTGCTGGGCTCGCTCCTCATCTTCGCGTACTGCCGCCTGCGCGGCATGGCGTTGCGCTACAACGCGCGCCAGCATCTGTGGATCGCGCTGTTCGGCGTCCTGATGTTCAGCGTGAGCTACATCTGCGTGTACTACGCGGAGCGCTACGTGGTCTCGGGCCTGGTGGCGGTAGGCTACTCGGCGAGTCCGCTCCTCGGCATGCTCGGCGTGCGGATCTTCTTCGCCACGCCGGCGACGCGGCGCGTGCTCGCCGGCTCGATGCTCGGGATCGCCGGCATCGCCCTTGTGTTCTGGCCGGAGTTCTCGCATTTGAAGGCCGATGGCGACACCGCGCGCGGCGCTCTTTTCACGGTGATCGCGGTGGTGGTGTCGGCGCTGGGCGCGCTGGTCGCGCAGCGCAACCAGCGCGAGCACCTGCCGCTGTGGCAATCCATGGCGTGGGGGATGCTCTACGGAGCGCTCTTCTCGCTCGCGGTCGCGCTCGCGCTCGGCAAGCCCCTGGAATTCGAGGCCACGCCCGCCTACGTGCTCTCGCTCCTCTACCTCGCGATCCTGGGCTCGATCGTCGCCTTCGGCGCCTACCTCACCCTGTTGAAGCGCGTGGGCGCGGCGCGCGCGGGCTACATCGGCGTCATGGTGCCGATCGTGGCTCTGGTGGTGTCCGCGGCCTTCGAAGGCTTCCGATGGCACGCCCTCACATGGGCCGGCATCGCGGTCTCGGTGGCGGGAAACATTCTCGTCCTGCGCGGCAAGTAGCGGAGCGTCCCGTGGACATCGTGATCAGGGTCCGCCGCATCGACGTCGCCGCGGTGCTGTCGATCATCGCGCACCTCGCCTTCTTCGCGATTCCCATGCGCCAGCGGCCCGTGGAGACCCTCAGCGGCTCGGCGCAGCCCGAGATGACCGTGCACCTGGTGGAGTCGCAGGCGGCCGCCGAGGCGGCCCCCAGCGCGCCCGCCCAGGCCCCCAGTCCCCAGGTCGTTGCGCGCCCGCCGACCGTGCCGAAGCCGCCCCAGCGCGAGGCCCAGAGGCTCGTGCGGCCGGTTCCCGAGCCGGCGCCCCTGCCGATCCCCGAACCCACGCCCGCGCGCCCGGCCGAGCCGCCCATGGACATGATGGCCGTGATCAACGCGCGCCGCGAAGCGCGCCGCGCCGCCGAGGCCGCGGCGGCACGCGGCACGCGCCCGCCCACCGAGAACGAGGTGGCGATGGCGAACATCCAGCGCAACCTGAAGGACCCCGGCGAGGGCGTGGGCGGCGTGTTCCAGATCCTCAGCAAGGGCACGCGCACCGCGGAATTCGCCTTCAACGGCTGGCGCCCCGACACCGAAAAGCGCTGGCGCGAGGTGATCGAGGTGGACGCGGGGCAGGGCGGCGACATCGACCGCGCCATCGTGCGCCGCATGATCGAGCTGATCCGCTCGCACTACCAGGGCGACTTCAAGTGGGAGTCGCACTACCTGGGGCGCACCGTGATCCTCTCGGCGCGCCGCGAGGACAACGACGGCCTCGAGGACTTCCTGGTGCGCGAATTCTTCGGCACGCCCACGCTCGGGCGCGGGTCTCGCTAGCGCGCGACCGGCATCGCGCGGCCGACCGCGACGATCGCGACCACGATCACGGCGAAGGCCACCATCGAAAGGCTCACCGCTTCGCCGAGGAGGATCGCGGAGGCGACGATGGTCATGAACGGTTGCAGCAGCTGCAATTGGCCCACGCGCGCGATGCCGCCGATGGCGAGGCCGCGATACCACGCGAAGAAGCCGAGGTATTGGCTGACCAACGCGACATAGGCGAATCCCAGCCACGCGCCCACCGGCACGGCGCTCGCATCGTTCGGCATGAAGAGGGGAGCGATCGGCAGGAGCGGCGGCAGGCACAGGATGAGCGACCACGAGATCGATTGCCAGCTGCCGAGAGTCACGGCCGCGCGCGCGCCGAACGCATAGCCGAACGCCGCGCACAGTACCGCGGCGAGCAACGCGGCGTCGGCCGCATGCAGGGTGCCCGCGCCTTCTCGCAGCGCGAACGCCGCCACTGCCGCGCTTCCCGTCAGCGCGGCGATCCAGAATCCTCTGCTCGGACGCTCATGCGCGACGATCGCGCCCGCCGCCGCCGTGGCGAGCGGCAGGATGGCGAGAACCACCGCGCCGTGCGCCGCGGGCGCGTACTTCATCGCCCATGTCGTCAAGAGCGGAAATCCGAAAACCACCCCCGCGGCGGATGGCACGAGGAGGCGCCACTCCGCGCGAGTCGGCAGGCGCGCGCGCGTGACCGCGAGAACGATTGCCGCAAGAAGCGCGGCCCCGAGGGCGCGTCCCAGGGCCACCATGGAAGGATCGAGGGCGGCAACGGCCGCCCGCGTCGCGGGCAGGGTGAGGCTGAACGCCGCGACGCCGATGAGGCCCCAGAAGAGGCCTCCCGAAGCCTTCAACGGCCCGCGCGCGCCCGGAACTGCGCGAGGCCCCGGGCCGCGTCCTTGCGCACCTTCCACTTGAGCGGCGCGAACCAGCCGAGGAGGCTGCCGGCGGGCCCGAGCGCCTGCGACGCCCAGCGCCAGAAGGAGAAGCGGTCGTAGTGGCGCACGATCAGCCCGTCGCGGAAGGCGAACATTGCCGCCACGTGGTTCACCACCGGGCGCCCGGTGCGGCTGAAGGTGTAGCGCGCAGTCCAGCGTGCCGTGCCGCCCGCCTCGCTCGCGGCCGCCGCGTCGAGCGTCACCGCGAGATCCGCCGCCCGTGACAGCAACATGCGCCACATGTCGCCCGCCTCGCCGCCCTTCAGCATCGGGAACACCGGATCGCTGAACGCGATGTCGGGGTGGTAGCAGCGAGCCATGCCCTCGGCGTCGCGTGCGTCGAAGCGGGCATAGAACTCGCGGATGAGGCTTTCGTGGGGATGCACGGGAAGGAATTGACAGCCGTCAAGGTGGGGAAATTTGCCCGGTTCCTATACTGCCGCAAAACCCGCACAACCACCCGCAAGGACCCCCCGATGCTCAGCGATATCGAAATCGCCCAGAAGGCGAAGATGAAACCCATTGGCGAGATTGCCAAAAAGCTCGGCATTCCCGACACGGCCATCTCGCCCTTCGGCCACTACAAGGCGAAGATCTCGCTCGAGTACGTGAATTCCCTGGGCGCCAAGCCCGACGGCAAGCTGGTCCTCGTCACCGCCATCAGCCCCACGCCGGCCGGGGAGGGCAAGACCACCACCACGGTGGGCCTGGGCGACGCGTTGAACCACATCGGCAAGAAGGCGGTTATCTGCCTGCGCGAGCCCTCGCTGGGGCCGGTGTTCGGCATGAAGGGGGGTGCCGCCGGCGGCGGTTACGCGCAGGTGGTGCCGATGGAAGACATCAACCTGCATTTCACCGGCGACTTCAACGCGATCCAGCTCGCCAACAATCTCCTCGCGGCGATGATCGACAACCACATCAACCACGGCAACGAGCTCGGCTTCGATGTGCGCCGCATCGCGTGGAAGCGCGTGCTCGACATGAACGACCGGGCCCTGCGCCAGATCACGGTGGCGCTCGGCGGCCCGGCCAACGGCTTTCCGCGCGAGGACGGCTTCGACATCGTGGTCGCCTCCGAAGTGATGGCGATCTTCTGCCTGTCGATGAGCATCAAGGACCTGAGGGAGCGCCTGGGCAAGATCGTGTGCGGCTACACGCGCGACCAGAAGCCGATCCTCGCCAAGGACCTGAAGACCCACGGCGCCATGGCGGCGCTGCTGAAGGACGCGCTCGCGCCCAACCTGGTGCAGACGCTCGAGCATTCGCCGGCGTTCATCCACGGCGGTCCCTTCGCCAACATCGCGCACGGCTGCAATTCCGTGCTCGCCACCAAGACCGCGTTGAAGCTCGGCGACTACGTGGTGACGGAAGCGGGCTTCGGCGCGGACCTGGGCGCGGAGAAGTTCGTCGACATCAAGTGCCGCAAGGCGGGGTTGAGGCCCGCGGCGGTGGTGCTGGTGGCGACCATCCGCGCGCTGAAGTACCACGGCGGCATCGAGGTGAAGGAGCTCGGCAAGGAGAACCTCGAGGCGCTCGCCAAGGGCATCGCCAACATCGAGCGGCACGTGAACAACATCCGCAACAACTACGGCCTGCCGTGCGTGGTGGCGATCAACCACCGCACCGAGGACACCGACGCCGAAGTGAAGATGCTGCAGGACAAGATGGCGCACCACGGGGCGAAGGTGATCCTCGCGCGCCACTGGGCCGAGGGCGGCAAGGGCGCCGTCGAAGTCGCCAAAGAGGTCGTGCGCCTCTGCGACGAGCCGACGGACTTCAAGTTCGTCTACGACGAGAAGGACACGCTCTGGGACAAAATGAAGGCGATCGCGACCAAGATCTACGGGGCGTCCGACATCACCGCGGACTCCAAGGTGCGCGCGCAGATCAAGAAGCTGCAGGAGTCGGGCTACGGGCACTACCCGATCTGCGTGGCGAAGACCCAGTACTCGTTCTCCACGGATCCGCAGCTTCGCGGCGCGCCGTCCGGGCACGTGGTCAACGTGCGCGAGGTGCGCCTGGCCGCCGGCGCGGAGTTCGTGGTGATGATCTGCGGCGACATCATGACGATGCCGGGGCTGCCCAAAGTGCCCTCGGCAGTGAACATCGATGTGGACGACGATGGGCGGATAACCGGTCTCTTCTGACCGGTCTCTTGGGGACAGACCCCGGTCTACGCCCTTGCCTGGTTTGGGGTCTGTCCCCGGTTTTGCTCCTGTGCCCGACCGAAGTGCCCCTATAATCCTGACCCATGAGGCTCAAGAACAAGGTGGCGATCGTCACCGGCGCGGGCTCGGGGTTCGGCGAGGCGATCGCACGGCGCTTCGCCGAGGAGGGCGCCCGGGTCGTGGTGAACGACATCGCGGGGGAAGCCGCCCAACGCGTCGCGAGCGACATCGCCGCCGCGGGCGGTGAAGCGTCGGCGCACGTGGCCGACGTCTCCAAGGACGCGCAGGTCGCGGGGCTGGTGCAGTCGAGCCTCGCGCGCTTCGGGCGCCTGGACATCATCGTCAACAACGCCGGCACCACGCACCGCAACCGCCCGATGCTCGAAGTGAGCGAGGAAGAGTTCGACCGCGTCTACGCGGTGAACGTGAAGCCGCTCTTCCTCACCGCGAGGCACGCCGTGCCGCACTTCCGCAAGGAAGGCGGCGGCTGCTTCGTCACCATCGCCTCCACCGCCGGCGTGCGGCCGCGCCCGGGGCTCACCTGGTACAACGGCTCGAAGGGGGCGGCGATCGTCACCTCGCGCTCCATGGCCGCCGAGCTCGGGCCCGACAAGATCCGCGTGAACGTGATCAATCCCGTGATCGGCGAGACCGGGCTCCTCGAGATGTTCATGGGCATGCCCGACACGCCGGAGAACCGCAAGAAGTTCCTCGCCGGCATTCCGATGGGGCGTTTTTCCAGGCCGCTCGACGTCGCCAACGCGGCGCTCTTCCTCGCTTCCGACGAAGCGCAGTTCATCACCGGCACGTGCGTCGAAGTCGACGGAGGGCGTTGCGTATGAGAACCATGCAGTCGGTCGGCAAGTACCAGCTGCTGCGCGAGCTCGGCAAGGGCGCCACCGGCAAGGTCTATCTCGCCGAGGACCCCTTCAACAAGCGCAAGGTCGCGATCAAAGTGTCGTTCCCCGAGGCGCTCAAGCATTCGGAGGACGAGGCGTTCTACAAGAGCATGTTCCTCAACGAGGCGGCGCTCGCCGGCAAGCTGAACCACCCGCACATCACGCAGATCTACGACGCGGTGGTCGAGGACAAGTACAGCTACATCGTGATGGAGTACGTCGAGGGCGGCACTCTCGAGAAGTTCTGCAAGCCCGAAGCGCTCCTCGAGACGCGCGACGTGGCCGAGATCAGCTTCAAGTGCGTGCGCGCGCTTGCCTTCGCGCATACGCTCGGGCTCACCCACCGCGACATCAAGCCCGGCAACATCCTGCACAGCGACGGCACCGAGATCAAGATCGCCGACTTCGGCGCTTCGATCAACAAGGTGAGCGATCGCACCGTCATCACCAACGTGGGCTCGCCCGCGTACATGTCGCCCGAGCTCGTGACCGGCCAGGCGCAGGCCTCGCATCTCACCGACATCTATGCGCTCGGCGTGGTGATGTACTACCTCCTCGCCGGCAAGCTTCCTTTCTCCGGCGGCAACACGCTCTCCGTCATCTACCAGATCGTGAACACCGATCCGGAGTCGCCCTCGGCGCACCGCCAGGGGATCTCACCCGAGCTCGACGCCGTGGTCATGAAGGCGATGGCGAAGGATCCCGCCAAGCGCTTCGCCACGTGGGACGAGTTCGGCGCGGCGCTGGCCGAAATCTGGAAGAAGGAGCACAAGGCCGAGGAGAAGCGCGACCCGTCGGACACCGAGCGCTTCAGCCTCATGCGCACGCTGCCCTTCTTCAAGGACTTTCCCGAGAACGAGCTGTGGGAGGTGCTGAAGATCAGCAAGTGGGCGAAGTTCAAGCCCGACTCCGCGCTCATCAAGGAAGGCGACCAGGGCGATTCGTTCTTCGTCCTCGCCGGGGGCTATGTGCGCGTCACGCGCGGCAAGAAGACCCTGAGCGTGCTGACCGCGGGCGACTGCTTCGGCGAGATGTCCTACCTCGCGAAGACCGGCGACCCGCATCGCTCCGCGACGGTCACCACCACTTCCGACGCCGTCATCCTCAAGATCCGCGCGGAGGACCTGCGCACCGCGTCGCTCTCGTGCCGGCGCCTTTTCGACGAGCGCTTCCTCAATACGCTGGTCGAGCGCCTCGAGAAGGCCAACGAGCAGATTTCCGTGATGTCGTGATCACGGTCGGTCGCCTCGACCGCCACCCGCGCTTCGTCGCCGAGCTGGCCGACGGCTTCGAGCGGGAGTGGCCGGAGTGGACGCGCACCGTGACGCGTGCCGAGCTCGAGGCGATCTTCGCAAGCGCAGCCGAGGGCGAGTTGCCCATCGTGCTCGCGGCGAGCGAGGAGGGGCGAGTTCTCGGCACCATCGCACTGCGCCCCTGGTTCGGCGACGACGCCATGCCGGAAACTCCCTGGGTGCGGCAATTCTTCGTGCTGCCGCCGTACCGCGGCCGCGGCGTGGACCGCGTGCTCGCCGCCGCCATCACCGAGCGCGCCCGCGCGCTGGGCTATCCCTGCCTCTACGCCGCCACCAACCGCATCGAGCGCTTCCTCACGCGCCGCGGCTGGGAGCTCTTCCGGCGCATCGAACACGACGGCGCGCCAATGGCGTGGATGAGAAAAGTGGTGTCAGGTACGACTTTCCGTTGAAGGGGTCACTCCTCGAAAAGTCGTACCTGACACCATTATTCTCAGCCGTTGAGGATGTAGAAGGCGAGGAAGGTCCCGATCATCGCGAACGCGATGACGACCTTCGCGATCGCCGCGGCCACGAGGCCCAGCCACGTGCCGATGCCGACCTTGCCCGCCTGCGCGAGTCCGCCGCGCGCCCATAGCTCGCCCAGCGCCGCGCCGAGGAAGGGTCCCAGCAGGAGACCCGGGATGCCGAAGAAGACTCCGATGATGCCGCCCAGGCTCGCGCCGAGAAGCGCCCGTGGGCTCGCGCCCACGCGCCGTGCGCCAAGCAGGGACGCGACGAAGTCCGCGACGAACGCGAGCGCCGCGAGGATGCCGATCACCGTGATGCCGGCCACGCCCACGCGCGCGAAGCCCTCGGCCCACGCCGCGAGGAAGAGGCCGCCGAAGACGAGGAGCACGCCGGGCACGACCGGCAGCACGGTGCCGACGAGCCCGGCGACGACGAGGAGCGCGGCCAGCGCGAGATAGGCGTTCGGGTCCATGGGATAATCGAAGATATGAGCGCGGTGCGCGAAGTTTCTCACGATGCGAAGCGGGCGCGGGTCGCCGCCGAGCTCGCGCGCGTGTTGCCCGCCAAGTCGGTGCTGGTCGAGCGCGAGGCGCTCAAGCCCTACGAGTGCGACGGCCTGTCCGCCTATCGCGAAACGCCGCTCCTCGCGGCCATTCCCGCCGACGAGAGCGAGGTGGCCGCGGTGCTCGCCGTGGCGCGCGCCACCGGGACGCCGGTGGTCGCGCGCGGATCGGGAACGGGATTGTCGGGCGGCGCGCTGCCGCTTTCCGATGGAATTCTCCTTTCACTCGCCAGGTTCAACCGCGTGGTCGCGGTCGATCCGCTCGCGCGCATCGCGCGCGTGCAGCCCGGCGTCACCAATCTCAAGATCTCCCAGCACGTGGCGCACCTCGGCCTTTACTACGCGCCCGATCCCTCGAGCCAGATCGCGTGCTCGATCGGCGGCAACGTCGCGGAGAATTCCGGCGGCGTGCACTGCCTCAAGTACGGGCTCACGGTGCACAACATCGTGAAGGTGCGCGTCATCACCGTCGAAGGCGACATCGTCGATCTCGGCTCGGAAGCGCTCGATTCGCCCGGCTACGACCTCCTCGCCACGATCACGGGGTCCGAAGGCCTCCTCGCCGTGATCCTCGAGGTGACCGTGAAGCTCCTGCCCAAACCCGAGGTCGCGCAGGTCGTGATGGCTTCCTTCGGCGACGTGGAGAGCGCGGGCGAGGCGGTGGCGCGCGTGATCGGCGCGGGCATCGTGCCCGCGGGCCTCGAGATGATGGACAAGCTCGCCACGCGCGCGGTCGAGGGTTTCGTGCACGCGGGCTACGACCTCGAGGCCGAAGCGATCCTGCTCGCCGAATCCGACGGCAGCCGCGAGGAGGTGGCGCACGAGATCGCGCAGGTGATCGAGATCATGCGCTCGAGCGGTGCCACCGACATTCGCTGCTCCTCCAGCGACGCCGAGCGCCTGCGCTTCTGGTCGGGGAGGAAGGCCGCCTTTCCCGCGGTGGGCCGCATCTCGCCGGACTATTACTGCATCGACGGCTCGATCCCGCGCGGAGCGCTCGCGAAAGTGTTGAAGCGCACCGAGGAGCTGTCGGCGCGTTACGGCCTGCGCTGCGCCAACGTGTTCCACGCGGGCGACGGAAACCTCCATCCCCTCATCCTCTACGATGCCAACATTCCCGGCGAGCTCGAGACCACCGAGCGCTTCGCCGCCGATATCCTCGAGCTGTGCATCGAGGTGGGCGGCACCATCACCGGCGAGCACGGCGTGGGCATCGAGAAGATCAACCAGATGTGCAGCCAGTTCCGGCCCGCGGAGCTCGCGCAGTTCCGCGCGGTCAAGGCCGCGTTCGATCCCGAGGGCCTGCTCAATCCCGGCAAGATGGTGCCGACGCTGCACCGCTGCGCCGAGTACGGAGCGATGCGCGTGAAGGGCGGGGCGCTGCCGCACCCGGACCTGCCGCGCTTCTGATGAACGCGCCGCCCTCTGCCCGGCCGCCACCCTCACCCCGAGCCTCTCCCAAGGCAGAGGGAGTAGCAGGAGAGGCAGGCTTGCGCTCCCAGGCGCTCGCGGCGCTGCGCGCGATCCGCCCGCCCATGACGGTGATTTCCGACGACGAGGGCCTGAAGCCCTTCGAGACCGACGCCTTCATCGCGCATCGCGAGACGCCCATGCTCGCGGTCCTTCCGGACGACGAAGCGCAGGTTCGCCAGGTGGTGAAGGCGTGCCACGCGCTCGGCGTGCCGGTGGTGTCGAGGGGCGCGGGCACCGGCATCTCGGGCGGCGCCATTCCCCATCGCGACGGCGTGCTCCTCGTGCTCTCGAAGATGAGGCGCATCGACGAAGTGAATGCGCTGGCGCGCACCGCGACCGTGGAGCCGGGCGTGCGCAACCTGCAGGTTTCGGAAGCGGTGGCGCACCTCGGCCTTTTCTACGCGCCGGATCCGTCGAGCCAGTCGATCTGCTCGATCGGCGGCAACGTGGCCGAGAATTCCGGCGGCGTGCATTGCCTCAAGTACGGCCTCACCACGCACAACCTCCTCGCGGTGCGCGCGATCGACGCCGACGGCGACGTGATCGACGCCGGGAGCCTCGCCCTCGACGCGCCCGGCTACGATCTCCTCGCGCTCCTCACGGGCAGCGAAGGCAACCTCGGCGTCATCACGCGCGTCACCGTGCGCCTCCTGCCGCTGCCGGAGCGCACCGAGACGCTGCTCGCCGCTTTCCCGAGCGTGCGCCAGGCGGCCGAGGCCGTGGGCGAGATCATCGGCGCGGGGATCATTCCCGCGGCGCTCGAGATGATGGACCGCATCGTGATCGAGGCGTGCGAGCGCTTCATGGCGATGGGATTTCCGACCGGCGCCGAGGCGCTCCTTCTCGCGGAGGTGGACGGCGGCAAGGAAGAGGCTGGGGAAGCGCTAGAAGCCGTGAGCGCGATCCTCGCGCGTTGCGGCGCCTCGGAAGTGCGCGTCGCCGCGGACTCGGTCGAGCGCGAGCGGCTGTGGAAATCGCGCAAGGGCGCCTTCACCGCGCTCGCCACGATCCTGCCCGACTACTACACCATCGACGGCACCATCCCGCGCCGCTGCCTTCCCGAGGTGCTCGCCGAGATCACGCGCCTTTCCGCCGAGTACGGCATGACCGTGGGCAACGTCTTCCACGCGGGCGACGGCAACATCCATCCGTGCATCTTCTACGACGCCGGCAAGCCCGGCGAGCTCGAGAGGAGCGAGGAATTCGGTGGACGCATCCTGGAGCTGTGCGTCGCGGTGGGCGGGACCATCACCGGCGAGCACGGCGTGGGCATCGAGAAGCTGCGCCAGATGTGCGTGCAGTTCCGCGCGCCCGAGCTCGCCGCCTTCCACGACGTGAAGCGCGCCTTCGATCCCGATTCGATCCTCAACCCGGGCAAGGCCGTGCCGACGCTCAAGCGCTGCGCCGAATGGGGCGGAACACACATGCGCGCGGGACGCATGCCGCACGCCGATATCCCGCGCTTCTGATGGACGAGTCCTTCATCGTCGCGCTTTGCGAACGCCTCCGCGACCACGCCGCGCGCAAGGCGGCGCTGCGCATCCGTGGCGGCGGCAGCAAGGATTTCTACGGCCAGGATTGCAGCGGAGAAAGCGTCGACATGGCGCCCTACGCGGGCATCGTCGCCTACGAGCCCAAGGAGCTGGTGGTCACGGTGCGCGCCGGGACGCGCATCGCCGAGCTCGAGGACGCCCTGGCCGCCGAGCGCCAGATGCTCGCCTTCGATCCGCCGCACTTCGGCGTGGGCGCGACCGTCGGCGGCGCGGTGGCTACGGGCCTTTCCGGCCCGCGCCGCCCCTATGCGGGCTCGGTGCGCGACTTCGTGCTCGGCACGCGCGTCGTGAACGGCAAGGGCGAAGACCTCTCCTTCGGCGGGCGCGTCATCAAGAACGTCGCGGGCTACGACGTCTCGCGCCTCATGACCGGGGCGCTGGGCACGCTCGGCGTGATCACCGAGATCTCCTTCAAGGTGCTGCCGCGCCCGGCGCTGGAGGCGACGCTCATCTTCGAATGGAGCGAGGACGAGGCGAACGTGCAGGCCAATCGCTGGGCCGGGCAGCCGCTGCCGCTGTCGGCGACGGCGTGGCACGACGGGAAGCTGCGCGTGCGCCTCTCGGGCGCGCCGACGGCGGTGGCGGCCGCGAAGGCGAAGATGGGCGGCGACCAGATCGACGCGGGCGACTATTGGGCGCAGCTGCGCGAGCATCGCCTGGCGTTCTTTTCCGCGAACCGCCCGCTGTGGCGCGTCTGCGTGCCGCAGACCGCGGCGCCCATCACCACCGCGCACGCGCAGCTCGTCGAGTGGGGCGGGGGACTGCGATGGGTGAGCGGGGACCTCGATCCGATGAACATCCGCTCGACCGCGGAGCGCCTCGGCGGCCATGCGACGCTCTTCCGCGGCGGCGACAAGGCGATCGGGGTATTCCAGCCGCTGCCGGCTGCGCTCATGAAGATCCACCGGCGCCTGAAGGATGCGTTCGATCCCGCGGGCATCCTCAATCCCGGCCGCATGTACGACTTCTGACGACCATGTACACCCTCTACTACTCGCCCGGCTCGTGCTCGCTCGTCGTGAGCTGCCTCCTCGAAGAGCTCGAAGTGGCCTTCGAGCCGAGGAAGGTGGACTTCGCCGCGAACGAGCATCGCGGCCCCATATACCGCAAGCTCAACCCGAAGGGGAAGGTTCCCGCGCTGGTGACGCCCGAAGGAGTGCTCACCGAGTGCGTGGCGCTCGTCGAATACCTCTGCGACAGGCACGACGCGTCCGGAAAGCTCCTCGGGCGAGCCGGCTCTTGGCAACGCGCCGGGACACTGGAGCGGATCGCGACTCTCGCGACCGAGGTGCATCCGCTTTTCAACCGCTTCTTCCACGAGGACGATTTCGCCGCCGCCCAGGAGGTCCAGGCGGCGGTGAAGGCGCGCGGCACCGAGAAGCTCCTCGAGTATTTCCGCGCGCAGGACGCGGCGCTCATCCGGCCCTACTGGTCGGGAGATTCCATGACCGCCGCCGACCTCTATTTCATGGTGATCGCGCGCTGGGGCCGCTGGCTCGAGCCTTCGGCGATCCGCATGGGCAACATCGGTCCTTTCTTCGCGCGCATGGTGGAGCGCCCGGCGGTGAAGCGCGCCATGGAGCGCGAGGGCATCAAGCCCTACGGCACCTGATGCAGACGCAACTCGCCGACTGGATCAAGGACACGGTCGAAGGCGTGGAGGCCGATGCGATCCTGCGCAAGTGCGTGCATTGCGGCTTCTGCCTGGCGACCTGCCCCACCTACAACCTGCTGGGCGACGAGCTCGACAGCCCGCGCGGGCGCATCTATCTCATGAAGCAGATGCTCGAGGGCTCACCCGTCACGCGGCGCACCCAGCTGCACCTCGATCGCTGCGTCACGTGCCGCGCCTGCGAGACCACCTGCCCCTCGGGCGTGGAGTATGGGCGGCTCGTCGACATCGGCCGCGACCTGGTCGAGAAGAAAGTGCCGCGCTCGCCGTGGGACCGGCTGCGCCGCTGGCTGCTGAAGGCGACGCTGCCGCACCGCTCCTTGTTCGGCGCCGCGCTGGCTTTGGGAAGGCTCGTGAGGCCCGCGCTGCCGCGTTCGCTCGCGCGCAAGATTCCGCGAAGCCGCGACGCCGGCGCATGGCCGGGCGCGCGCCATGCGCGCCGCATGCTGGTGCTGGGCGGCTGCGTGCAGCCCTCGATGGCGCCGTCGATCAACGCCGCGACGGCGCGCGTGCTCGATCGCATCGGCATCTCGCTCATCGACGCGCCCGCCGCGGGCTGCTGCGGCGCGGTGACCTACCACCTCAACTACCAGGCCGACGCGCTCGCCTTCGTGAAGGCGAACATCGACGCGTGGTGGCCGCACGTGGAGGCGGGCGCGGAGGCGATCGTGGTGACCGCGAGCGGCTGCGCGACGCTGGTGAAGGACTATGGGCATTTGCTGCAAGACAATCCGGCGTACGCCGCGAAGGCCAAGCGCATCGCGCAGCTCACGCGCGATGTTTCCGAGGTCGTGATCGCCGAGATCGGGCCGATCGTCTCGGAGCTCGATGCGACGAAGCCGGCCGGCAAGGTCGCGTTCCATTCGCCGTGCAGCCTGCAGCACGGGCAGAAATTGAATGGCGTGGTGGAGACGATCCTGCGCGACGCGGGCTTCACGCTCACCGCGGTTCCCGACGCGCACCTTTGCTGCGGGTCGGCGGGAACCTACTCGATCCTCGAGCCGGGCCTCTCGCGCCAGCTCCTGCGCAACAAGGTGCGCGCGCTCGAATCCGGCGCTCCCGAGCGCATCGCCACCGCCAACATCGGCTGCCTCGCGCACCTCGACTCCGCGGCCGCCAAGCCCGTGCGCCACTGGATCGAGCTCCTCGACCAACGCATGAAGTGAAAAGTGGTGTCAGGTACGACTTTTCGGAAAGTCGTACCTGACACCACTTTTCAGCGCCGGTAGAGGATGAAGAGCTCGTTCCTGTCGCCGGTGCGCGAGCCGCGCCACACCTCGGTCCACTCGGGGCCGATCGCCGGGATTTTGAGCGGCGCGGCCTGCACCAGCAGCATGCGACAGCCCAAAGCCGCGGGAAATTCGTCGCGGATGGTGCGGATATTCGCGAAGTAATCGAGCAGAGCGCGCTGCGGGTCGCCCAGGTTGCGGCGCGCGATGCAGCGGAAGTTCCCGGGCAGCTGCTCGACGATGCGCGCGGCCACGCGCCGGTAGCTGCGCGCCTCGTCGACCAGCGGCAGGCCGATGGTCATCATCAGCATCCACACCATGGTGATGCCCGCGGTCCAGTTCACCAGCGCGCGCCGCGTGGAGCGCAGCGACCGCGCCACCACCACCACCCAGATGAGGGTGAGGAGGGCGGCGAGCGCGAAGGCGATGAAGCTGAACGGGTACTTGAAGCCCGGCACCTCCTTGGCGATCCACGCGGCGGCGATCTCCGGGCGCCCGGTCATCGCCGCGAACCAGCCGATCCACAGCAGCGCGCCGAAGGAGAGAAAGGTCATCATGCCGAACCAGTCGAGCGCGCTCGCGGCACCGCGCGGCACGCTGTCGAGCTCGGCCGCGCCGAGGATGGCGAGGGGCAGCAGGAGGGCGAGCCCGTTGGCCTCGCGCGCTTCCCCGAATATCGAAGCCGCCAGGAAGAACGCGATGAACGCCGTGAGCGGAAGCATCAGGTCGCGCCGCTCGAGGAGGTGCTTACGCGCGCGCCACAGGGCCCACGCGGCGAGCGGCCACGCCGGCCATGCGTACCACGGCAGGATGCGCGCGAAATACACGAGCTCCATGGGGTCGTGCGAGAAGGGATCGCTCCAGCGCGACGACGCGGCGTTGTCGAGCCAGATCTGCAGGTAGCCGGGCGCGGTGCCCGCGAGCGCGAGCGGCCAGATCGAGACGAGGGGCAGCGCCGAGACGAGCGCGATCGCGGCTGTCGCGATATAGGCGCGCGTGCGCCAGTGGGCGCTCGCGACCGGCAGCAGCAGCATCGTCGCGACCAGCATGCCGGCGGGCAGGAAGCCGTTGCCGAGGAAGGCGACGCCGATCCCCAGGCCGGCGACGCACCCGCCTACCCGCGGCCTGCGATCGGCCAGCGCCAGGCCATAGAGCCCCAGCGCGACGCCGGTGAGTCCCGCGAGATCGGTCATCATCTCGTGGGCGCGCAGCAGCAGCCCGATGCAGCCGATGAAGAGCAGCACCCCGACGCGGATCACGCGCTCGCCCATGAGCTCCCGGCACGCGAGCGAAAGAAAGGCGAGTGTCGCCGTCATGAAGAAGCCCGAGGCGAGGCGCGCCGCGTCGTGCGGGGCGAGGATCGCGCCGAAGGCCTTGGTGAAGGCCGCCGCCGCCCACATGAAGAGCGGCGCCTTGTCGAGGTAGGGCTCGCCCGCGATGCGGAACATCACCCAGTCGCCGCTTCGCAGCATCTCGGTCACCACTCCGAAGACCACCGCCTCGTCGTACTTCCAGGGATCGTGGCCCACCAATCCTGGCACCAGCCACGCGAAGCACACCACCAGGAAGAGAGCCGCTTTCAGCGGCGTGCGCGAGCCGTCGTACGCGATGCGGCCGCGGAGGGGTTCGTCGATGGCGCTCATGGCGGGATTAAGACAAAAAAGGCAGCCCGAGGCTGCCTTTTTGCGCGAGAGGGCGAAGCGATTACTCGGCGGCCTTCGCCGTGCCCTTGCGCGCGTAGCGCTTCTTGAACTTGTCGACGCGCCCGGCGGTGTCCACGATCTTCTGCTTGCCGGTGTAGAAGGGATGCGACTCGGCCGAGATCTCGATCTTGTAGACCGGATACTCCTTGCCGTCCTTCCACTTGATGGTCTCGTTGGTCGCGACCGAGGAACGGGTCACGAAGCCGAAATCGCAACTGGTGTCGAGGAACACGACTTCGCGGTAATTGGGGTGGATGCCGTCTTTCATGATCTTCGCCTTGTAGTGGGCGCGAACTCCAATTCGGCCCGGGAAACCGTGATTATCCCGGAAAACATGAATGAAAGCAAGGGGTTGTTACCAAGCCTTGTGGAGTGCCAGACCCTTGAGCGGACAGGCTTTTTTGGCTCAGCCGCCTTTTTTCATGGAATTGAAGAATTCGTCGTTGTTCTTTGTGGCACGAAGCTTGTCGAGCAGGAATTCGGTCGCCTCGAGATCGTCCATGCCGAACAGGAGCTTCCTCAGGATCCATACCTTGGGAAGGATCTCCGGAGCGATCAGGAGTTCCTCGCGGCGGGTGCCGGAGCGGTTCACGCTGAGCGAGGGATAGAGGCGTTTCTCGGCCATGCGGCGGTCGAGGTGGATCTCCATGTTGCCGGTGCCCTTGAATTCCTCGTAGATCACGTCGTCCATGCGCGAGCCCGTGTCGATCAACGCGGTGGCGATGATGGTGAGCGATCCGCCCTCCTCGATGTTCCTCGCCGCGCCGAAGAAGCGCTTGGGGCGCTGCAGCGCGTTGGAGTCCACGCCGCCGGTGAGCACCTTGCCGGAGGCGGGCACCACGGTGTTGTAGGCGCGCGCGAGGCGCGTGATCGAGTCGAGCAGGATCACCACGTCCTTCTTGTGCTCGACCAGGCGCTTGGCCTTCTCGATCACCATCTCGGCCACCTGCACGTGGCGCGTGGCGGGCTCATCGAAGGTGGAGGCGACGACCTCGCCCCTCACGGTGCGGCTCATCTCGGTCACCTCCTCGGGGCGCTCGTCGATGAGCAGCACGATGAGGACGGCCTCGGGATGGTTCGCGGTGATGGCGTGGGCCATGTGCTGCATGAGCACCGTCTTGCCCGCCTTCGGCGGCGAGACGATCAGGCCGCGCTGGCCCTTGCCGATGGGCGCGATGATGTCGAGGATGCGCCCGGTGAGGTTCTCCTCGGCCTTGATGTCGCGCTCGAGCTGCATCGGCTCGTCGGGGTGCAGCGGGGTCAGATTCTCGAAGAGGATCTTGGCCTTGGCGTTCTCGGGCGGCTCGCCGTTGACGGTGTCGACCTTCACCAGCGCGAAGTAGCGCTCGCCGTCCTTGGGCGTGCGGATCTCGCCGATGATGGAGTCGCCGGTGTGCAGGTTGAAGCGCCGGATCTGCGAGGGCGAGACGTAGATGTCGTCGGGGCCGGCCAGGTACGAGGTGTCGGGCGAGCGCAGGAACCCGAAGCCGTCCTGCAGCACTTCGAGGGTGCCGTCGCCGAAGATCGCCTCGCCCTTCTTGGCCTGGTGCTTGAGGAGGGCGAACACGAGCTCCTGCTTGCGGAGCCGGTTGGCGCCTTCGAGCTCGTTGACGCTCGCCATTTCGACGAGCTCGGTGATGGGTTTGAGCTTGAGGTCGGATAAGTGCATGCCGCGGGGACCTGCCTAGGGAGAGTTTTGGAGGACGGGCCCGGAAGACCTCACGGGCCGGTGAAACTTAAGGAGTGTTGGGATGGCCCGGCGGGGGGAACGAGCGTGCCAGGGCAGAAAATCAGGGTAGCCGGTTCAGATATTGCTGTCAATGAAGGCGGCGAGCTGCGTCTTGGAGAGGGCGCCGACCTTGGTCGCCTCCACGGCCCCGTTCTTGAAGAGCATGAGCGTCGGGATCCCGCGGATTCCGTACTTGGGCGGGGTCGACTGATTCTCGTCGATGTTCAGCTTCGCCACCTTGAGGCGCCCCGAGTACTCCGAGGCGATCTGGTCCAGTGCCGGGGCGATCATCTTGCAGGGCCCGCACCACTCCGCCCAGTAGTCGACCAGGACCGGTGTCTGCGACTGCAGCACCTCGGACTCGAACGTGTCGTCGGTGATGTGAACGATCGATTTGTCAGCCATGTTTCCTCGCTTGGATTTTTGGAGTCGCCCGGGAAGGGGGTTCTGAGGTGAACCGGGGGCGCTCCAGGGTGTAATCGTAGACCAAAACCGGGTCGGCGGGAAAGGCGCGGGTTGGGACCGGCGGGTGCCGGGTGTTAAAATAACGGTCTTTTTCCCGCCGTCCCAAGCATCCGAGAGGCCATTTCATGACGTATGTGGTGACCGAGTCGTGCGTGAAGTGCAAGTACACCGACTGTGTCGACGTCTGCCCGGTCGATTGCTTCCGCGAGGGCCCGAACATGCTCGTCATCGACCCGGACGAGTGCATCGACTGCACGCTATGCGTGGCCGAGTGCCCGGTGGAAGCCATCTTCGCCGAGGACGACGTGCCCGCCGACCAGAAGGACTTCACCGCGCTCAACGCGGAGCTCTCCAAGGTCTGGAAGCCCCTGGTCGAGCGCAAGCCCGCGCCGCCCGACGCCGACCAGTGGAAGGAAGTGAAGGCCAAGCGCGAGCTCATCGAGAAATAGCGGAATTGTCCCGATTGCGGCGCCTACGGGCGCAGTGTAGGTTGGGTGCATGGGCAAAGGGGAAGGAGACATCGCGGCAGTCCTCACGGCGCTGGGCTCGCGCCGCGACGACTTGCGCGTCGCCCAGGAGCTGATCGAGGTCCTGCCGATCCCGCTCTTCTTCAAGAGCCGCGACGGGCGCTACCTCGGGGTGAACCGCGCCTGGGAGGACTTCTTCGCGGTATCGCGCGCCGACATCATCGGCGGCAGCGTGCGCGACCTCTATCCGGATGCGCCCAAGGTGGCCGAGCGCCACGCGGCGATGGACGAGGAGCTCTGGAAGAATCCCGGAAAGCAGAGCTACGAGATCGGGCTCGCGCTTCGCGACGGGCGCGTGCGCCACACGATCTACTACAAGGCGACGTACACGCGCGCCGACGGCGAGGTCGCCGGGCTCATCGGCACCATCGTCGACATCACCGAAAGGAAGCAGGCCGAGCAGCGCGAGGCGATCGAGCACGCCATCACGCGCTTCCTCGACACGAGCGACTCCCTGGGCGCGGCGATCCGCGGAATCATGCAGGTGATGTGCGAGCGCCTCGACTGGGCGTGCGCCGCGCGCTGGTCGCTCGACGAGGCGCAGAACCGCCTGCATTGCATCGAAACGTGGAGCATCGACGACCCGGCGATCCGCGAGTTCCTCGCCACCAGCCGCCGCGAGACGTTCGTGCCCGGCAAGTCCGGCATGATCCGCCGGGTGCTCGCCACCGGCCAATCCGTGTGGATCGACGACGTGAGCGAGAAGAGCGATTTCCAGCGCGGCCCGCTCGCGACCGCGGCGGGCCTGCGCGGGGCTTTCGCGCTGCCCGTGCTCATGGGCGAGCGCGTGCTCGGCGCGATCGAGTTCTTCAGCCGCGACGCGCGCCATCCCGACAAGTGGCTGCTGCAGGTGACGGTGGCGATCGGCAGCCAGATCGGCCAGCTCATGGCGCGGCGCGCCGCCGAGGACGAGGCGCACGCCGCGCACGACGAGCTCGAGGTGAAGGTGCGCGAGCTCGCGCGCTCCAACGAGGAGCTGCAGCAGTTCGCCTACGTCGCCTCCCACGACCTGCAGGAGCCGCTGCGGATGGTGTCGAGCTACACGCAGCTCCTCGGCCGGCGCTACGGCGACCGGCTGGACGGCGACGCGAAGGAGTTCATGGAGTTCATCGTCGACGGCGCGGCGCGCATGAAGCAGCTGATCGAGGACCTCCTCGCCTTCTCGCGCGTGGGCACGCGCGGGCGCGAGTTCCAGGAGGTCGCGAGCGCCTCGGCCCTCGCCAAGGCCCTCGTCAACCTGCGCGGCGCCCAGGAGGGGAGCGGCGCCACGGTGACGCACGGGGAGATGCCGGTGGTCGTGGCCGACAGCGGGCAGCTCGCCCAGCTCTTCCAGAACCTCGTCGGCAACGCGATGAAGTTCCGCGGCGAAAGCCCGCCGCGCATCCACGTCGAGGGCGAGGCGCGCGAGCAGGTGTGGGTCTTCACCGTGAAGGACAACGGCATCGGCCTCGACCCGCAATATTCGGACCGCATCTTCATGATGTTCCAACGCCTGCATAACAAGGACGAATACCCGGGCACCGGCATCGGGCTCGCGATTTGCAAGAAAATCGTCGATCGCCACGGCGGGCGCATCTGGGTCGAATCGCAGCCCGGCCAGGGTTGCACGTTCGGCTTCACGCTCGCCCGGCCGCAGAGGGGAAACCACGAATGATCCGCAAGGCAGAAGAGGTCGCTCCCGTCGAGATCCTGCTGGTCGAGGACAATCCCGGCGACCACCGCCTCACCAAGGAAGCGCTGCACGAAGGCAAGGTGTACAACAATTTGCACTGGGTGAAGGACGGCGTGGACGCGATCGACTTCCTCAAGCAGCGCGGCAAGCACGCTGGAGCGCCGCGCCCCGACATCATCCTGCTCGATCTCAACCTGCCCAAGAAGGACGGCCGCGAGGTGCTCTCGGAGATCAAGCAGGACGGCAACCTGCGCGCGATCCCGGTGGTGATCCTCACCACTTCACAGGCCGAGGAGGACGTGCTGAGGAGCTACGACCTGCACGCCAACTGCTACGTGACCAAGCCCGTCGACCTCGAGAAGTTCATCCTCGTAGTGCAGTCGATCGACCGGTTCTGGCTGAACGTCGTGACGCTGCCGCCCGGCAAATGAAGAGCGAGGCCCCCGGCCAGTCGGTGCTCCTCATCGAGGACAACCCCGGCGACGCGCGCCTCATCCGCGAGATGCTCGCCGAGGAGCCTGCCACGGCCTTTCGCCTGAAGCATGTCGAGCGCCTCGCGCGCGGTCTGGAGAGCCTCGCGCGGAAGGACGTCGACCTCGTGCTCCTCGATCTGTCGCTTCCCGACAGCCACGGCCTGGAAACCTTCGCCAAGGTCTACGCGCACTCGCCCAAGGTGCCGATCATCGTGCTCTCCGGCAACGACGACCAGCAGCTCGCCCTCTACGCGGTGAAGAGCGGCGCGCAGGACTATCTCGTCAAGGGCAAGATCGACCGCGAGCTCCTGCTGAAGGCGATGCAGTATTCGATCGAGAGGAAGCGCTACCAGGAGGAGCTCGAGCGCCAGGCCAACTACGACGCGCTCACGGGGCTGCCGAATCGGCACCTGTTCCACGACCGCCTCAGGCAGGCGGTCTTCGCGCAGCGCCACGCCAAGTCGATCGCGGTGGTGTTCATCGACCTCGACCATTTCAAGGTGATCAACGACTCCCTCGGGCACAACTTCGGCGACGAGGTGCTGCGCCACGTCGGCGAGCGCCTGCAGGCGGCGGTGCGCGAAGGCGACACCGTGGCGCGCCTGGGCGGCGACGAGTTCGTCCTCATCCTCTCCGACCAGACGCGCGAGGACGTGATCTTCCGCAGCATGCGCCGGCTGATCGGCAAGGTGAGCGAGCCCATCATCATCGGCGACCGTGAGCTCAACATCACCTGCAGCGCCGGGATCAGCCTCTATCCGCAGGACGGCCCCGACGTGCAGACCCTCCTCAAGAACGCCGACGCGGCGATGTACCGCGCCAAGTCGCAGGGCCGCAACACGTTCCAGTTCTTCACCGCGGAGATGAACGAGCTCGCCAACGAGCGCCTGTCGATGGAGCAGAGCCTGAGGCGCGCCATCGAGAGGGACGAGCTCCTGCTGCATTACCAGCCGCGCCTGAACCTCGCGACCGGAGCGGTGGAGGCGGTCGAGGCGCTGGTGCGCTGGAACCATCCGGTGCGCGGCCTCGTCCTCCCCGATCGATTCATCCCGCTCGCCGAGGAGACCGGCCTCATCGTGCCGATCGGCGAATGGGTGCTGCGTACCGCGTGCGAACAGGGCGAGGCGTGGCGGCGCGCGGGATTCACGCCGGTGATCTCGGTGAACCTCTCGGCGCGCCAGCTATGGGGCGGGGGCCTGGTGCGGCTGGTGGGCGACGTCATCGCCGCCACCGGCATGGCCGAGCGCCTTGAGCTGGAGCTCACCGAGAGCATGGTGATGCACGACGCGGAGAACGTGATCGCGACCATGCTGGCGCTGAAGGCGATCGGCGTGCGGCTCTCGGTGGACGACTTCGGCACCGGCTACTCGAGCCTGTCGTACCTGAAGCGCCTGCCGCTCACCGCGCTCAAGATCGACGGCTCGTTCGTGCGCGACATCACCAGCGGCGGCGCGGATGAGGGCCTCATCGCCAAGGCCATCATCTCGCTCGCCCACAGCCTTCACCTGAAAGTGATCGCCGAAGGCGTCGAGACCGACGCCCACCGCGCGTTCCTCGAGGCGCACGCGTGCGACGAGATCCAGGGCTACCTGGTGAGCCGACCGGTCGCCGCACCCGAGTGCGTGAAGTTCTTCGGGGCCGCGCCCGTGCGCGCTTCCGCGCGTTAGCTGCCGCTGCCGGCCGCTCGCGCTGACAAGACGATCTCCGGATCTGCGTGTGATCGTCTTGAATCCTGTAAGGCAAGATCAATCGTAGAGCTTGGTGCGCGCCTTGCCGCGGAAGACGCGGTAGGAAAGGATCGTGTACGCGACGATGAAGGGCAGCACGACCACGGCGCCGATCAGCAGCACCTTGAGCGCGGAAGGGTGCGCCGCCGCGTCCCAGATCGTGAGCCGGTCGATCACCACGTAGGGGTAGATGCTGTACGCGAGCCCGAGGAAGGCGAGCGTGAAGATCGCCACCGCGGCGAGGAACGGCCGGCCGTCGTGCCCCTTCGCGCCGCGCTTCACCGCGCTCGCGGCGCTCCACAGCCACAATCCCGCGAGGACCGAGGCCCCCGGCAGCACCATCACCCACAGCGTGCGCGGGAAATCGAACCACTTGTGGCGCACCGTCTCGCTCACGAGCGGCGTGGCGAGGCTCACCAGCGCCACGCCCAGCGCAACCCAGAGCAATCCCCAGCGCGCCCACGCGATCGACTTTTTCTGCAGCCCACCCTCGGTCTTGAGGATGAGCCACGTGGCGCCCAGGAGCACGTAGCCGCCGCACAGGCTCGCGCCCACCAGCAGCGCGAACACCCAGTAGAAGAATCCCGATTCGAAGCCGGTGATGTAGCGCCCGAGCATCACGCCCTGGAAAAAGGACGCCATGAACGAGCCCGCCCAGAAAAGCCAGTTCCAGAGCTCGCGGTGCCAGCCGAGCGCTTTCACGCGCAGCTCGAACGCGACCCCGCGCAGCATGAGCCCCACCAGCATCGCCACCACCGGAAGGTAGAGCGCGCCCAGCACCACGCCGTGCGCCCGCGGAAACGCGGCGAGGAGGATGCCGATGCCGAGCACGAGCCAGGTCTCGTTCGCGTCCCAGAAGGGGCCGATGGAGGCGACCATGATCGATTGCTCGTCGTGCGTCGCCGCCGGCATGAGCATGCCCACGCCCAGGTCGTAGCCGTCGAGCACGACGTAGGCGAGCACCGCGGCGCCCATCAGGAACATGAAGACGATCGGCAGTTCCATGGCTTACTCCGCGGCTCTCGCGAGGGGCGCCGCGGCGCGCGCCGCCACGGCCGGATCGTCGTCGGGCGACGCGCCCTCGCCCGCGATGTGCGTGAGCACGATCATGTAGGCGATGAAAAGTGCGGCGTAGGTGAGGATGTAGCCGGTGAGGCTCGCGCCGAGCTGCGCTCCGCTTGCCGGCCCGACGGCGTCATGGGTGCGCAGCACGCCGGTCACGAGCCACGGCTGGCGCCCGACCTCGGTCACGATCCATCCGGCGAGCGTCGCGACCCATCCGGAAAACGTGAACGCCGCGAACATCCACAGCATCCAGCGCGGAGCCTCGCGCCTGGCGCGCGTCGCCCACGCCCCCAGCCACGACACCAGCAGCATCAGCACGCCGATGCCCACCATGATGCGGAATCCGAAGAAGAGGGGTGCCACGGCCGGGCGATCGTCGCCGAACGATTCGATCCCGCGCACCTCGCCGCGCTTGTCGTGCTTGAGGATGAGGCTCGCGCCGTAGGGAAGCTCGATCGCGTAATCGTTGGTCTTCGTCTCCTCGTTGGGAATCGCGAAGAGCACCAGCGCAGCGCCGCGCTCGGTGTGCCACAGGGCCTCGATGGCGGCGATCTTCGCGGGCTGGTGCTCGAGCGTGTTGAGGCCGTGCTGGTCGCCCACGAAGATCTGCACCGGCACCAGCCCCGCGGCGACCATCAACCCGGCACGCAACGTCTTCCTGGCGCTGCTGTCGAACGGGGCCCACAGGAGCCGCCACGCCGAGAGCCCCGCGACCACGAAGGACGCGGTGAGCCCCGAGGCGATCAGCATGTGCGTGAGACGGTACGGAAACGAGGGATTGAAGATCACCTTCACCCAATCCTGGGCGATCCACTGCCCGTCGGCGAACACGTGGCCCGCGGGAGTGTGCATCCAGGAGTTGAGCGCAAGGATCCAGAACGCGGAGACGGTGGTGCCGAACGCCACCACCGAGCAGGCGGCGATGTGCACCCAGTCGGGCACGCGATTCATGCCGAAGAGCATGATGCCGAGGAAGGTCGCCTCGAGGAAGAAGGCGGTAAGCACTTCGTACGAGAGGAGCGGACCGGCGATGGCGCCCACGGTGGTCATGTACCGCGGCCAGTTGGTGCCGAACTGGAAGGACATCGTGACGCCCGTGACCACGCCCATCGCGAAGGTGAGCGCGAAGATCTTCAGCCAGAGCTTGAAGGTCGCAAGCCACGCGGCGTCGCGGGTGCGCTGGTATGCGATGCGGAAGCCGAGCAGGTACCAGGCAAGCGCTATCGTCAACGTCGGGAACATGATGTGGAACCCGATGTTCAGCCCGAACTGGGCGCGCGCGAGGAGGAGGGCGTCTTCCATGGCTTTCGCAGCTTCTACCCGGATTCTAGCCCACCCGTTCTGATCCCGGCGCTACGTTAAAATTACCCATGACCCAGTTGCTTCCATCCGGCGATCCACCGCCGCGCGGCAAGCTGAAGATCTTCTTCGGCGCCTTCCCCGGGGCCGGCAAGACCAACGCGATGCTCACCGCCGCGCAGCGCATGCGCGAGTCGGGCCGCGACGTCGTCGTCGGCGTGGTCGACAGCCACGAGAGCGCCGACCGCGTGCTGCTGGACGGCTTCGAATCGCTGGCGCCGGCGCGGGTGAGCGGCGCGAGCGCCGCGGGCGAGTTCGATCTGGACGGCGCGCTCGCGCGCCGCCCCCAGGTGATCCTCATGGACGACCTAGCGCACGCCAACCCGCCGGGCTCGCGCCATCCCAAGCGCTGGAAGGATGCCGACGAGCTCCTCTGCAACGGCATCGACGTCTTCACCACGATGAGCGTGCAGCACCTCGAGAGCCTGAACGACGTGGTGGGCGAGATCACCGGCATTCGCGAGCCCGAGACCGTTCCCGACACGTTCTTCGACACCGCCGACGAGACGGTGATGGTGGATATGTCGGCCGACGAGCTGCTGGTGCGCCTCCAGGAAGGCAAGGTGCACATCGGCGACGTGGAGAAAGGCGTGGCGCGCACCTTCTTCAGCAAGGGCAGCCTCCTCGCGCTGCGCGAGATCGCGCTGCGCCGCACCGCGGACGTGGTCGAGGACGAGGTGCAGAAGTACCGCATCGACAAGGCGATCGACGCGGTATGGAAGACGCAGGAGCACCTGCTGTGCTGCATCGGCCCGGCGCACGGCTCCGAGCACGTGGTGAGGAGCGCCGCGCGCCTCGCCAAGCAGCTCGACGCGAGGTGGACCGCCGTGTACGTCGAGACGCCGCGCCTGCAGCGCCTGGCGATCGCGGAGCGCGGGCGCATCCTCAACGTGGTGAGCCTCGCCGAAGCGCTCGGCGCCAAGACCGCGATCCTCACCGGCAACGACGTGGGCGAGGCGATCGTCGACTACGCCGCGGAGCACAACATCGCCACCGTGGTGGTGGGGCGCAGCAAGCCGCGCCCGCTCACGCTGAAGCGCAGCATGAGCGACCGGATCGCCAAGGCGAGCGAGAGCCTGGACGTGATCGAGATCGGGCGCGGCGGCACCGACGCGGGCACCCGGGTCGAGGCGCCGAAGTTCAACGCAGCCGACCTCGCGTCGAGCCGCACCGGCGAAAAGCGCGCGCGCTACGTGTGGACGGTCGGCGTGAGCGCGCTCACCACCGCGGTCGCGAGCGCGATCCACCCGAGCTTCGAGCTCGCCACCATCGCGCTCCTCTACATGCTCGCCGTGGTGCTGCTCGCGGTGAAGTGGGGGCGCGGCCCGGCGATCGTCGCCGCGTTCCTCAACGTGGCCCTCTTCGACTTCTTCTTCGTGCCGCCGCGCTTCTCCTTCATGGTGTCCGACATCCAGTACCTCCTCACCTTCGGGGTGATGCTGGCCGCCGGCATCTTCATCGGGCAGCTCGCCGGGCGGCTGCGCTTCCAGGCGCGCGTCGCCGCGCATCGCGAGAAGCGCGCGCGCATGCTCTACGAGTTCGCGCGCGACCTCGCGCAGCTGCGCACCACCTCGCAGGTGATCGAGACCACGGAGGAGTTCATGTCGCGCCAGTTCCGCTCGCGCGTGGCGGTCCTGGTGCCGGACACCACGGGCACGCTGGTGTCGCCGACCGGCCGCGGCATGACCAACCCCTTCGACAGCACCGCCGCGCAATGGGCGTTCGACCAGGCGCAATCCGCGGGCGCGGGCACCGAGACCCTCGCCGGCAACGAGTACCTGTTCCTGCCGCTCAAGTCGCCCACCCGCACGGGCGGCGTGCTGGCGGTGCGGCCCGAGCGCGCGCGCGATCTGTTCATCCCCGAGCAGCGCCACCAGTTCGAGATCTTCGCGACGCTGGTGGCCACCGCGCTGGAGCGCGTGCACTACGTGGACGTGGCGCGCGACGCGATGCTGATGGCGGGAATCCAGAGCGGCGAGGTCGGGCTCGAGCTCGAGCGCCGGCCGGTCGCCGAGGTCATCGACGCCGCCATCCGCTCGCTGGGCGCCGTGCTCGCCAAGCACAAGGTGGCGCTGGACGTGCCTGCGGGCCTGCCGCAGCCGCCCCTGGATGCCGGCCTCATGCAGCGCGTCTTCGTGAGCCTCGCCGGCAACGTCGCCAAGCACACGCCCGCGGGCACGCATCTCGCGATCGTGGCGCGCGTCGTGGGCGAGGAGCTCGAGGTGAGCTTCGAGGACGACGGCCCGGGGCTGCCGAAAGGGCGCGAGGAAGAGGTCTTCGACTCGTTCGCGCGCGGCGAGAAGCAGGCCACGCGGCGCGGGGCGGGCCTCGGTCTGGCGATCAGCCGGGCCATCGTCGCGGCGCACGGCGGGAGTATCCGGGCGCAGCTGCCGGAGTCGGGGAAGGGCGTGCGGATCGTGATCCGGTTGCCGTTACGGCGTTGACTAAGGCCGTTGCTGGCTCGGGCGAGGCACGAGTGGCGTTCCTCTCGACCCGGCGCCCTCTCCTTCAAGAGCATTGTTAAGAAAAGTTTGATGTGGGCAGCGCGATGTCGAGCAACCACCTAGGCGCCTCTCGAGAGGAACGCCACTCGTCCTCGCCCGTCGCGACACCCGTCGTCCACGACGCTATGTGTGTGCTGCGCTTTGATGCTCCTCGCATCGACGCCGGCCAGGGCACGGGTAGCCCATTTTCATGGGCTGCAGCTCGTGGCCGCGTCGCGCATCGCCGTTCTTCTGGGCGAGTCAATTAAAGGCGCGCTGATGGTGGAAATCGGCTTCCTTCCGAGCGAGGTCATGGATGCCGCGCAAATCCGGGCGGCGTGCCGTTCTTCTCGAGAGGCGGCCAGGTGGTACTGCGAGCATCGGGAAAACAACGTGACGCCTTTTCCCATCATCTTAAAGAATGGTAATCCCGCCGGGTCGAGAAGAACGGCACGGCGACCGGATTGCGCGGTAGCAGAGACGAATACTAGAACCGGGATCCGCCGAGGATCGCATCGACGGTGCACCTCTCGCTGCCGGTCAGCTGGACCGCGAGCCGGATCGACATCGCGTTCGCCGTGGCGAAGAAAGTCTGCGACTGGAAGGTCCCCGTCTTGCCGTCGCTGCAGGTATAGGTGCCGTTCCACTGCGGGCGGAATCGGTCGTCGACATAGTTCCCCAGGTACGTGCAGGTAAGCCCCGTGATCGCGGTCTCGTCGATGCCCATCAGGGACGCCGGGCGATCGAAGCTCACGTAATAGTCGGCGTAGGTGCCGTGATCGCCGTTGTTCTGCACCGCGGAGCAGTTGCTGCGCCGCTCGAGATCCGCGCCGTTCCAGTGGCCGGGAAGCAGGTTGCGCGGGTCGGCTTCCGGGTGGCGCGCGGCCGGGTTGGCGACCTCCTGCGCGTGCGCGCAGAGTGCTGCGGCGGCGAGTGCCGCGCACAGCCAATGGCACTTGTTCGACCCATGTGTGGTCAACTTGGCATTCCTCCACTCAAAGGTGGGGCCGCGCCGCGGGCCCAAGGTTCACGCGGCTTCGCGCCGTTTGGCTGATCCAAGAGGCCTATCGAATGAAACCCGTTGAAATCGACCGCATTCAGCGCGTTCCCAATCCACCGCGCTTCGACCAATGGCTGGACGCCAAAGCGCCCGTGAAGCGCGGGCCGGGCTACGAGGTCGAGGTGCACGCGGGCCGGCACGATGGCGTCGAGAATACGCGCGACCGGGCTTCCACGCGCACCGTGCTCGCGATCCGCGTCGACGGCGAGAAGAGGGTCGAGCTCGAGGTGCGCCCGGGCGAGCGCGCGTTCCTCGTCGTGCTGTCCGGCGCGGGACGCATCGAGGGCGACGATACCGCGGTCAAGGGCGACGACGTGGTGTGGTTCAAGCCACCCGCAGGCGGCGACCCGGCGTTCCTCGGCCTGGAGGCCGACGTCGAGATGCGCGCGCTGCTCTACAGCGAGCACGCGCCGGAAGCCGGCGTGCTGCGCGTCTAGGCGACTTCCTCCATGCCGCCTTCGTTGGCCGCGAGGATGCCGCCCGCGCGCTCGGCGTTCACCGGGCGCGACAGGAAGAAGCCCTGCCCGAACTCGCAGCCCAGCTCCTGCAGGAGCGTTAGCTGCGCGCCGGTCTCGATGCCCTCGGCGTACACCTGCTTGCTCAACGCCTGGCCGAGCTTGAAGATCGCCTTCACGATCTCGCTGCCCTCGCCGTCGCGGCTCATCTTCTCGATGAACGAGCGGTCCACCTTGAGCGCGTCGATGGGCAGCGTCGCGAGGTAGGAGAGCGACGAGTAGCCGGTGCCGAAGTCGTCGATGGAAAGCTGCACTCCCATCCGACGCAGCGCCGTCAGGGTGGAGATGGCGTTCTCGATGCCCTTCATGAGTACGCTCTCGGTGACTTCCAGCGTGAGCTGCTCGGGCTTCATCTCCGCGGCGCTGAGCGAGCGCGCCACATGGGCCACGAAGTCGGGATGCGTGAGCTGCAGGCTCGAGACGTTCACGCTCATCTTCAGCTCGGCGCTGTCGCGGATGGAGCGCCACTCGCGCATCTGGCGGCAGGCTTCCGTGAGCACCCAGTTGCCAAGCGGCACGATGAGCCCGGTTTCCTCGGCCACCGGGATGAACATCGAGGGCTCGAGGAGGCCGCGCTCCGGGTGGTTCCAGCGCGCCAGCGCCTCGAAGCCCATGAGGCGGCGATCCTTGAGCGTGCAGATCGGCTGGTAGTCGAGCGAGATCTCGCCCTGGCCGAGCGCCTTCCTCAGCTCGGTCTCCAGCTGCAGCTGCGCCGAGACATGGGCGTGCAGGCTCGAATCGAAGATCGCGTATTGCCCCTTGCCCTTGGATTTCGCCTTGTACATGGCGATGTCGGCGTCGCGGATGATCTGGTCGGAGCTCTGGTAGTTGTTGGTGCTGAAGGTGATGCCGATGCTGGCGGTGATCCCGACTTCCATGGTGCCGAGCGCCACCGGGCGGGCGAGCTCCTTGTGGATGCGCTCGGCCAGGTCGACGGCGTCGCGCTGCCGGTTCAGGTCCTCGGCGAGGATCGCGAACTCGTCGCCGCCCAGGCGCGCGAGGACGTCGGTCTCGCGCAGCATCGCCTTCAGGCGCCTGGCCACGTTCACCAGCAGCTCGTCGCCCGCCTTGTGGCCGAGCGAGTCGTTCACCATCTTGAAGCGGTCGAAGTCGAGATACATCACGGCGAAGCGCTGGTCGGGGTGGCGCTGCACGCGCGCGATGGCGCGGTTCAGCTGCTCGTCGAAGTGCGCGCGATTGGACAGCTGCGTGAGGCTGTCGTGGTAGGCGTTGTGGTAGAGCTCGGCTTCCGCGCGGCGCCGGGCGCTCACGTCCTGCGCCTGCACGATCAGGTTATGGGTGCGGAACTGCCAGTCGCGCGCGAGCGAGATGTTGAGCGACATCCACACGTCGGAGCCGTCGCGGTGCAGGCCGCGGATCTCGGTATGCACGCTCGCGAGGTCGCCCTTCTTCAGCTTGTCCACGGGCGCCTGGAGGGCGCTCACGTCCTCGGCGTTGACCAGCTCCGTGAGGCGCGCCGAGAGCAGCTCCGAGCTATTGCGCCCGAGCATGTCGCAGAAGGCCTTGTTGGCCTGGATGAACTTGCCCTCGGCGGTCACCAGCGCCATGCCGATGGCGGCGTGCGTGAAGGCGCTGTGGAAACGGCTTTCGCTCTCCTTCAGCTCCTCCATGTGGCGCTCGCCGGACTCCTTGTGCTCGAAGTAGAAGTGCAGCGACGAGATGAACATCACGATGAGCGGCACCGCGATGAGGAGCGCGGGCAGGCCAAAGTGGTCGAAGCTGAAATAGAGGACGCAGGCGATCGCGGCGCCGGCCACGTAGGCGAGGCCGATCCAGCTCATGTCCTTCAGCCAGCGCTGCGGCGTGAATCCGGTGCCGCGCTTCAACGCGATGAGGGTGGAGGTGAGGAGGATGTTCGCCACCCAGTAGAGCACCGCGAACGCCATCACCGCGACGAGGAGCGCGGCGCTGTTGAGGCCGCCCTTCACGACGAGCCAGCGCGCGCCCTCGAAGAGCGATCCGCACGCGAGCATCGCGAGCGAAGCCATGGCGGGCGTGCCGATGCGGCTGGTCCAGCGCGTCGAGCTGCGCCACGAGGCGACGATGCCCTCGAGCGCGGCGGCGAGCACCGCGGCCGGGGCTCCGTACACGAGGAGCACCAGGAAGATGAAGATCTCGCCGCCGGCGATGGCGGTCTTGGCGCCCGGAATGCGCACCGGGAAGAGGCCCGCGATGGCGGCCACCAACGCGCCCGCCAGCACCTGCAGCAGCACTTCGCCCTCGAACTGCCCGACCTTGGAGATGGCGTAGACCAACGCCCAGACGCCGAGGAACACCACGGTCCACCAGTAGCGGCGCGCCGCCGGGCTGTAATCCTGCATGTCGATGAGCTGCATGATGGCCTCTGTCCTGTGGATCGGTTCGTCGGTTATTCGCCGGGCAGCGGGCCGGATTCGGCCAGCACCACGCTCTCGGAGAGCACCACGCCCTCGGAGAGCACCACGCCTTCCGCAAGCACCACGCTTTCGGCCAGCACCACGCCTTCGGCGAGCACGACTCCTTCAGCCAGCACCACCCCTTCGGCGAGAACGACGCCCTCGGCGAGAACGACGCCCGCGCCCGACAGGAGGCGGATGATGATGGAGGGCGTGAAGACACCCGTGCTCGCGAGGTAGCTGCTGGGGCCGAGCGCGGCGCTGAGCGAGATCACGCCGTCGGCCAGCAGATCGCCGGAGGGCGCCGTGGCGTTGGGGTCTGCGAAGGCCGCCTGGGACCCGACCCAGACGAGGCGCGGGTCGTAGACGGCCTGGTATTCGTCGAGAAGGCCGTCGCCGGTGAGCACGAAACGCCCGCCCATGACGACGAAGCGGCTCCAGTTCACCGCTTGCCCACCGATGAGCGAGACGGAAGCGGGGAAGCTCTGGCCGCTCGCCAGCAGCGAATCGCCGACCACGATCGCGCCCGCGGCGACGCGCGTCGCGAGATCCGTGGTGAGCGAGCCGGCGATGGCCACCGCGCCCGGGACATTCACCTGGCCCGCGCCTTGTTGCAGCAGGTTGGCGCCGGCCAGGGGCTCCGCGGTGTATTGCAGGATCGCCTTGACAAGGGCGGGCGTGAGGCCCGGATTGGCCTGCAGGAGGAGTGCCACCGTGCCGGAGACCACCGGAGCCGCGAACGACGTGCCGCTCGCCGTCATGAGACCGTTGCCCGCGGCGCTCGACTGGATGACCGATTGCGGGGACGCGACCGACATGGCGCTGGCAGCCAGGCCCGGCCGGTCGGTCGAAATCGCGCCGATCACGCGGTTGCCGGGAGCGATGAGCTCGGGCTTGAGAATGTTGTCGTGCTGCGTCGCGCCGTTCGCGTCCACGTAGCTGCCGCGCGTCGGGCCGCGGGAGCTGAAGTGATTGACGGTATCGTCGCCGCGCGCGGACGTGCCGTGGGGATTAGCCGAGCCCACGGTGATCGCCGAAGGCTCGTCGCCCGGGGCGCTGATGGTGCCGTAGCTCTCCGCCCCATTGGGGCCGACGCCATAGTTGCCCGCCGCGATGACCACGGTGATGCCGGCGGCGACCGCATTGCGCACGGCGGCGCACAGGGGATCGGTAAGGTAGGAGTCCGTAGAGTCGGTGCCGAGACTCACGTTCAGGACGCGGATGCCGAATTGCGCGGCGTGCGCCATCACCCAGTCGATTCCCGCGATCGTGGTGGCGAGGTCGCCCTGGCCGTTGTTGTCGAGCACGCGGACGTCGTAAAGATATGCGCCGGGCGCGATGCCGGTCGTGTCCATCGCGGCCGAAACCGAGCGTCCCGCCGCGATCGATGCGGCGAGCGTTCCGTGGCCATAGGGATCCTGGAAGGTCGCGTCGCCGGTATCGACGGGCAAATCGAGGGAGGCGAGGGGCGAGGTGAAGTCGACGCTTTGCTTCACGCGCGAGGTTGCGTCGTCGCCCAGCATGGAGAGGTGGTTCGCCATGATTCCGGAGTCGAGGAAGGCGATGCCCACGCCGGCGCCGTTGAGCGAGCCGCCCGCAACCAGGGCGCGCACGTCGCCGGCCCCGGTGATCGATTCCAGCATGCTGCTCGCGCCCCTCACCGTGCGATTCGGCGCGACGCGCCAGACTTCGGGACGCTGCGCGATGTCGCGCACGCGCGCGGCGGGAAGGAGCGCGGCGAGGCCCACGATGGAGGAAAACCTGCGGTTCACGGTTCCGCCGGCCGCGGAGATGGCCTTGCGAAGGTTCTTGAGGTCGGGGTCGAGCTTGCCGTTGGCGAGGATCACCACGCTCATCCGGTTGCCGGGCTTCACCCATTTCTCATGCCCCGAGCCCTGGCCGCGCAGGACTCTATCGAGATCGTTGGCGACTCGGTTGCGGCCGTTGTCCGCGCGATTGACGGCGCCATTGCCGTTGTTCGACGCGGAGTTGCCGCCGTTCTGCGCGAACGCCGCGCCGCAAGCGAGCAGCAGTGCGAGGCAAGCCAGCGTGGCCGCGGAGCGCGCGACGAAGCGGTAAAGGGGGGCGCGCCGTTTCTGAATCGTTGTGATGGGCATTTGAGGCCTCCGTGCGCTGTGACTTTCTGCACACTTCGATCCGAGGATAAGACCGGCCCCCGCAAATGCCCTGTGAGATTTCGCACACGCGCGAATTACACCCGTAAGGCGGTTACAGCCGTAAGAATCGCGCGCGCCGCGATTTTCCGAGCCGCTGGCTCATGTGGCGAGCCTCGCGGCGGCTATCATTCGGGCATGCGACGTGACCTGCCGCGATGGGGAAAAGCCGAATTGCTTGAGCGGCTTGCGCGTGGCCACGAGGCGCGCATCACGGTCACCACGCCCAACCGGCGCCTGGCCCAGTCCCTGGCCTCGGAATTCGCCGCGGCGCAGCTTGCGCGCGGCCTCAAGGCCTGGGAGACGGCCGACATCCTTCCCTTCGACGCTCTGGTGAAGCGGCTCTGGGAGGACGCGCTCTATTCCGATCTCGCGGCGGGGGTTCCCCTCCCGCTTTCCGCGGCCCAGGAGCAGGCGTTGTGGGAGGAGGCGATCCACGCCACGCGCTACGCCCAAACACTTTTCTCGGCGGCGCCCGCCGCGGTGCAGTGCGCCGGCGCCTGGCAGCTCGCGCATGCGTGGCGCCTTTCGCTGAAATCGATCGATGCTCCGGGCGAGGACACGCGCGCGTTTCTCGACTGGTCATCGCGCTACGAGCGCGCCACGCGCGATAGGCACCAGACGGATTTCGCGCGCCTCCCCGACGTCGTCGCCCCGCATCTGCGCCACGCCGCGCTGCGCAAACCCGCGATGCTCGTCCTCTTCGGCATGGATATCGTCACGCCGCAGACGGGCGATTTCATCGGCGCGCTCGCGCGGCAAGGCTGCGAGATCGTCGAGGTGACGCCACCGACACGCAACGCGGACGTGAAACGCGTGCAGCTCGCCGACGCGAAGGTGGAGATCGAGACGGCAGCGCGTTGGGCACGGTCCAGGCTGGAGAAGAGCGGGGCCGCCCGCATCGGCGTCGTCGTTCCCGATCTCGCGAAGTCCCGCTCACGGGTCCAGCGCATCTTCGCCAACGTGATGCGTCCCGACCATCTCGTCGCGACCGGGCCCGCGCCGCTGCCGTTCAACATCTCGCTCGGCGCCGCGCTCGACGAGTACCCGATGATTTTCGATGCGTTGACGGCGATCGGTCTCGCCGGGGCGCAGGCGCCATTCGAGAGCGCGAGCCGCGTGATCCGCTCGCCATTCTTCGGCGGCGCGGAGAGCGAGATGCAGGCCCGCGCGCGTTTCGATGCGGCCATTCGGGAGCGCTGTGGCTCCACGGTCACGCTCGATTCGCTCGCGCGGCTCGCCGGTTCGCCCAAGATGCCGCGTGCGCCGGTCCTCGCGGAGCGCCTCGATCGCCTCGCCCAGTTCCGAAGATCCGATCTGTTCGGCAGCAAGCCCGCCTCCGAATGGGCGAAGGCGTTCTCGGAAGCGTTGCGCCTCTTGGGATTTCCCGGCGAGCGCGCGCTCGATTCCGCGGAGCACCAGACGCTCGATCGCTGGCACGAGCTCCTCGCGGGCTTCGCGACGCTCGAGCGCGTGAGCGGCAAGATGGGCTTCAACGCGGCGCGCGAGCGCCTGCGCGGCATGGCTCGCGACGAGATTTTCCAGCCCGAGGCGCGCGACGTGCCGATCCAGGTGATGGGCATCCTCGAATCCGCGGGGCAGGAATTCGACCACCTGTGGGTGATGGGCCTCACCGACGAGGCGTGGCCGCTCGCGGCGCGGCCCGACCCATTCATTCCCGTGCACGCGCAGCGCGCGGCCGGCATCCCGCAATCCGATCCGGTGTCGTCGCTCGAGCTCGACCGGCGGATCACGCAAGGCTGGCTCACGTGCGCGGACGAGGTGGTGGTGAGCCATCCGCGCATGAAGGCAGAGAGCGAGCTCGCGCCGAGCCCGTTGATCGCGTCGATCGCCGCGAGCCGCGTGGAGGAACTCGCGATCGCGTCCTTCCCGGCGTTGCGCCAGGCGATGCGCGCCGCGAGCGTGATCGAGACGCTTGACGATTCCCGGGCGCCGCCCATCGGTGTCGCGACGCAGCGTGGCGGGACGGGACTCTTCAAGGACCAGGCGGCCTGCCCGTTCCGCGCGTTCGCGCACCGGCGTCTCGATTCGCAGCCGCTCGAAGAGCCGCGTCCCGGCCTCAGCCTGCGCGATCGCGGCACGCTGGTGCACGAGATGATGAAGCTCGTGTGGAAATCGCTCGGGACGCGCGAACGCCTCGCCGCCGCGGGCGAGACGCTGGGCCCGATCCTCGAAGCGTGCGCGGACCAGGCGCTCACGTCCGTGAAGCGATATCGCTCCGACGTGCTCAGCGCGCGCTATGCCCGCCTCGAGCGGGCACGCTTGATTAGGCTCGCTCGCGATTGGCTCGAGCTCGACGCGGGACGCGGCGATTTCGACGTCGTGGCGGTCATGGGCGAGAGGCCCGACGAGCCGCAGCTGCCGATGTACGCGCTCGGCAGGGGCGAAGACGTCGCTGCCGTCGCCTTTGCCGTGGTGCGCACGGGCGAGTCGCGCTACAGGGGCATCGCGCGCGCCGCGAAGCTCATTCCCGGGGTCGGCACCATCGACAAGGACCAGAGCAAGGCCGCGCGCCGCTACCGCGATTGGGGCGAGCTGGTGGCGGGATGGCGCATCGAGCTGGAAGCGATCGGGCGGGGCTTCGCGGCGGGCGACGCGCGCGTCGATCCGAAGCGCGGGCCCGAAACGTGCGGTACCTGCGACCAGCAGATGTTCTGCCGCGTCGCGGAGAAGGCGCCCTTCGGCGTCGCGGGCGATAACGAGGGCGATGGCGATGAATGACGCGCTGCGCATTCCCGATTCCGCCCAGCGCGAGCGCGCCCTCGATCCGTCGCGCTCCTTCATCGTGCAGGCGCCGGCGGGCTCGGGAAAGACCGAGCTTCTCATCCAGCGCTACCTCGCGCTCCTGGGCGGCGTGAATCGCCCGGAGGAGATCGCCGCGATCACCTTCACGATCAAGGCCGCGGCGGAAATGCGCTTGCGCGTCTTTGCCGCGCTCGCCGCGGCGCGCAACAAGCCGCGGCCCGAGGCGGCGCACGATGCGCGCACCTGGGACCTCGCCCGCGCGGCTCTCGATCGCAACGATGCCCTCGGCTGGAAGCTCGAGGAGAGCGCGGAGCGCCTGCGCGTGCAGACCATCGATGCGCTGTGCTCCTCGCTCACGCGCCAGATGCCGGTGCTTTCGCAGTTCGGCGGCGAGCCCGACGTGATCGAGGATGCCACCCTCCTCTTCATCGAGGCGGCGCGCAACCTGCTGGACGCGCTCGAGGACGATGGGCATCCCGCATCGCCCCATGTCGCCACGCTGCTCGAACACCTCGACAACAACGCCGCCGAGGCCGCTAAGCTCATCGCCGCGATGCTCGCGCAGCGTGATCATTGGATCCGCACGCTTCGCAAGGCCTCCGACCGCGCATCGCTTGAGGCCACGCTGGACGAGGTGCGCCGCACGGCCGTGAACGAGGCGCGCATGCTTTGGCCGGCGCAATTCGCCGCGCCCGGCGAAGCGGACGTGGACGGCTGGATCCGCCACGCCGGCGAATACCTGACTTCGGGAGGCGACTGGCGCAAGCGGCCGCCCACACCGCAGGCCCTGAGCCAGAACGAGGCCCTGCGCTGCGCGCTCTTCGCGGTGAAAGGCCTGCCGCCCGCGCGCTACGCGGACGAGCAGTGGCGGATCCTCGAAGCGATCCTGCGTCTCGCGCCACTCGCGGTCGCCGAGCTTCGCCTCGTGTTCGCGAAGCACCGAAAGGCCGACTTCATCGAGTTCGCGCAGGGCGCGTTGCGCGCGCTCGAAGGCGAGGACGGCCCGACGGACCTCATGCTCGTGCTCGACTATCGCATCCGCCATATCCTGGTGGACGAGTTCCAGGACACGTCGCAGTCGCAGTTCGAGCTGCTCGAGCGCCTGACTTGCGGATGGGAGAGCGACGATGGCCGCACGCTTTTCGTGGTCGGCGATCCGATGCAATCGATCTACCGCTTCCGCGAGGCCGAGGTCGGGCGCTTCCTCCTCGCGTGGCACGAAGGCATCGGCGGCGTCGCCCTCGAGCGGCTCACGCTCTCGGCGAACTTCCGCTCGCAGGCGGGGATCGTCGACTGGGTGAACGCGTGCTTCTCGCGCATCATGCCGCAGTCCGAGGACATCCACCGCGGCGCGGTGACGTACTCGCCGTCGCACGCGGTGCACGCCGCCCAGGACGAGGCGGTGCGCGTGCATGCGTTCTTCGATGGTGACTGCGCCGGTGAAGGACGGCGCGTGGCCGAGATCGCACGCGCGGCGCTCGCGCAAGCCGGGCGCGACGCGAAGGGCGCGAGCGTCGCGATCCTCGTACGCAACCGCGGCCACCTCCTCGAGATCCTGCCGTGCCTGCGCCAAGCGAAGCTCCCGTTCCGCGCCGTCGAGATCGAGTCGCTAGGCCATCGTCCCGTGGTGCAGGATCTCCTCGGGCTCACGCGCGCCCTCGCGCACGCCGCGGATCGCACCGCGTGGTTCGCCGTGCTGCGCGCTCCGTGGTGCGCCCTCACGCTCGCCGACCTCCTCGCGTTGGGCCCGACGGAAGAAAGCTCCACCGTCTGGGACGCGATGCGCGACGGCAACCGCGTCGCGGCGATGTCTGCGGATGGGCGCGCGCGCCTGGCACGCACGCGGGAAGTCCTCGCGCGCGCGATCGCCGGGCGTCGCCGCTCCAGCCTGCGCGACGCGGTCGAAGGCGCGTGGCTTGCGCTGGGCGGTCCGGCTTGCGTGGAGAGCGAAACGGATCTCGAGGATGCGGAAATCTACCTGGATCACCTGGAATCGATCGAGGAGGCCGGGGCGCTCGACGACCTCGCGACCTTCGAGGAGGCGGTGGCGAACCTCTTCGCGCTGCCCGACCTCGATGCGCCCGACACGCTGCAGGTGATGACCATTCACAAGGCGAAGGGCCTCGAGTTCGACACCGTCATCGTCCCGGGCCTCGCGGGCGGCGGCGGACGCGACGAGCGCAAGCTCTTCCTCTGGATGGAGACGCCGGAGTCTTCGTTGCTGGTGGCGCCGATAAACGCCGCGGGTTCGAAGGACGAGCCGATCTACGAATTGATCCGCGACCTCGACAAGCGCAAGGCCGACCACGAGACGGTGCGCCTCCTATACGTGGCCGCGACGCGCGCGCGTAGCCGCCTGCACCTCCTCGGCGACGTGAAACGCAAGCACGACGGCCCGCCCAAGCCCGGCAAGCGAACGCTTCTCGCTGAGCTATGGCCGGTCGTCGCGGGCGAGTTCGCGGAACCGGGCGAGCGCCGTGCACCTCCGGGCGCAGGCCCGGCGGTGCCCGCCGGGACGCAAGGCGCCCTGCGCCGTCTCGTGATCGATCGCTTCGCGGACCAGGCGCCCCCGCCCGCGCATTGGAAGGCCCCCGCCGAGAAGGCGGTATACGACGACATCGAGTTCTCCTGGGTGGGCGACACCGCGCGGCGCGTGGGAAGCGTGGTGCACCGGTGGTTGCAGCGCATCGCGCAAGACGAAGCCAGGGGCTGGGGCCGCGCGCGCATCGAGAAGGAACGCGACGCGATCAAGAACGAGCTCGCCGCGCGCGGGGTCGTGGAGGCGGACCTCGAGGGGGCGTCGGCGCGGGTCATCGCCGCGCTTGCGGGCTCGCTCGAAGACGCGCGCGGCAAATGGCTCCTCGGGCCGCAGGCGAACGCCCGCAACGAGTATCGGCTTTCCGCCATGGTCGACGGCGTGCGCCACGACCTCGTGATCGACCGCATGTTCGAGGATCTCGCCGGCGCCTGGATCGTCGACTACAAGACGAGCAGCCACGAAGGCGCGAACCTCGAGCGCTTCCTCGACGACCAGGTGGAACGCTATCGTCCCCAACTCGAGCGTTACGCGGGCGTCACGGGCAAGCCGGGCGCGCGGCGCGTGCTCTATTTTCCCCTGCTGAAAGGATGGCGCGAATGGACGTGATGCGGTCGCTGGCCGCGGTGGCGATGTCGCTTTCCACCCTCGCCCCGGGCCAGGACATCCTCAAGGATTCTCCGGCGAGCGACTGGCGCGACCTCGATCCCGAGTACACCCTCTACCTCGAGCTTCCCGCCGGACGCGTGGCGATCGAGCTGGCGGCCTCCTATGCGCCGGCCAACGTGGAGGCCGTCCGCAAGCTCGCGCGCGAAAAGTACTTCGACGCGAGCTTCGTCACCCGCTCGCAGGACAACTACGTGGTGCAATGGGCGCGCGCGGACGACGACGAGCGCGCCAAGGCCATGGTGAAGGTGAAGGTGAAGCCCGAGTTTTCGCGCGCGATGGATGCGAAGCTCCCGTTCACGCGCCTCGCCTATCCGGACACCTACGCGCCCGAGGTGGGGTTCTCCAATGGATTTCCCGTGGCGCGCGATCCGAAGACGCGCAGGACGTGGCTCGTGCACTGCTACGGCGCGGTGGGCGTGGGCCGCGACAACGACGCCGATTCCGGCAACGGCTCCGAGCTCTACGCGGTGATCGGCCAATCGCCGCGCGGCCTCGACCGCAACATCACGCTGGTCGGGCGCGTGGTGCGCGGCATGGAGCTGCTCTCGGTGATGCCGCGCGGCACGGGCGCCATGGGCTTCTACGAGAAGCCTTCGCAACGGATCGCGATTCGCGAGATGCGCCTCGCCGCGAATCTACCCGCGGGCGAACGCCTGGACCTCCAGGCGCTGCGCACGGAAAGCGCCACCTTCAAGGCCTACGTGGAATCGCGCGCGAACCGGCGCGAGGAATGGTTCAAGGAACCGATCGGGCGCCTGGGCGTGTGCAACCTCACGCTGCCGATACGCGAGAAACCCCGCTAGCTCGCCACGCCGAGCTCGCGCGCGAGCTTGGCGAGGCTCGCCTTGAGCTCGGCCACCTCGCGCTGCAGCTCGTCGATGTTGGCCTTCATCGCGGCGAGCTCGCTCCCGGTCACGTCGGCCAAAGCGCCCACCGAGGTGGCGGCGGCCGGGGTCGCGGCAATGACCGGCTCTCCGGACATGAGGTGCACCCAGCGGGTCTCGCGCGCGCCGGGTTGCTTGGCGAGCTCGCGCGCGAGCGCGCCCTCCTTGCGCTCCGCGAGCTCGTTGAGGAATGCCTCGACCGAAAGGATGTCGCCGAACCTGTGCAGGCGCTCGGCGTTGATGCGCAGCTCCCCGGCCGTCTGCGGCCCGCGCAGGAAGAGCACCGCGAGGAGCGCCACCGATTGCGGCGGCACGCCGATCACCTTGCCCACGTTCTGCGCGTAGCGCATCACGCGCCCGCCGCTCGATTCCATCACCATCGAGATGGACTTCAGGTGGTCGATCGCGGCCTGCACCTCGCCCTCGGTGGCCTCGATCACGGGATCGCGCGCGGTCTTCTGGTTGGCGCCCGAGACGAGCGCGTTCAGCGTCAGCGGGTAGCTGTCGGGGACGGTGTGCTGCTTCTCGACGAGGACGCCGAGGACGCGCGTTTCGAGGAGAGAAAGCAGGGGGAGGGGATGGGACATCCCCCCCATTGTCTCAAATCCGGCCGCCCAGGAGCCCGAGGAGACCGATGGCGATGAGGTAGACGGCGACGATATAGTTGAGGAGCTTCGGCATCACCAGGATCAGGATCCCGGCGATGAGGGAAATGAGCGGTCCGACGTGCACCATCATGATGTTCTCCTTTTGGCGTGTGCCCCTCTCTGATCCGTTTTCCCCCTCGCGAGTTCACCCGGTGCAGCCGGGCGGCGTCGGCCCCACCCGTACCAGGGCGATGGTGCCGCGCGCGCCGGACATCGCCCCGCCGGTAAAGTTGTACGCGAGCGTCGCGCGGATGCAGCTCGCCCCGCCACGCCGAGCGCGCCGCCGTTGGCGGCGTAGGTGTACCAGCTGAAGAAGAGGATCGGCGCGACGGGGTTCACCTCGATGGCGAAGCCCTGGCCCGAGGTCGCCGGGTCGAACCAGTTGCCGGAAAGCGCGAAGTCGGAGTTGGTCGGGCGCGCCGCGCTCGCCGAGCAGGTCACATTGGGCGTGAGCCGCGCGAGGGGAATGATGCCGGTGCGCGCGGCTCCGTCGTTGAGGGCATAGGTAAGCTCGCCCGTGTTGCAGGTGGAGAAGCTCAGGGTGCCGTTGCCGATGCTCACTGCGCCCGTCACCGGCCCCGCGTCGAAGTTGCCGCCGATGTTGCGGAAGAACTGCACCGCGATCACGTTGGCGTTGGCCGTGGCGGAGCCGTTGAACGTGTACCAGCGCTGCTTTTCCACGCCGCCGGGCGCGCTCAGGTCGTAGGTGAACCAGGCGCCGAAGGCCTGCCCGGTGCCGGGCGCCACCTGGTTCGGAAAGACCTCGAGCGCGAAACCCTGGCCCGCGGTGCTGGGATCGAACCAGTGGCTCTGCCCGCCGTAGATGTCGTCCTGGGCGTTGCGCGTGGTGCGTGTGCCGCGCGTGTTGTAGACCGCGCGCGCGTTGACGATGTCGTTCACCGCCTCGTCGAAGAAGAGCTGCGTGTTGAACTCGAAGGTCTTGTTGCCGGCGGCGCTGAAGAGGCGCGCCTTCACGTGGAGGTGGATCGCGCGGCCCGCGTACCAGCCGGGATAGATGGTCCTGAAGCTGACGCGGCCGTTGGCGCCGGTGACCTGGTAGCCGCGCAGGAAGCTCTGCCCCGCGCCGGAGCCGAACTCCGAGTAGGTGCCGGCGGCGTCGGCGTGCCAGACATCGACCTGGATGCCGCCGAGCGGCAGGCAACCCGTAGCGTGCGAGCTCACCACGTTGATGTCGAGCTCAAGGGGCAGGCCCTGAGTCACCGCCGCGTGCGTGGCGCCCGCGGTCAGGTCGGAACGGTTGAGGCGCTCGTCGACGAAGTAGGGGCCCTCGGTCATCGACGGCGACACCGAGCAGACGTTGGACGGGTTGGCGAGCGGGCTCGATACCGCGTGTGCGAGGCGCGGGCCGATGGCCCAGGCGAGGGGAGCGAGGCCGAGCGTTCCCAGGGCGCTGAGAGCGCGGCGGCGCGCGGCGTGGCGCGGAGCGAGGCGCGCGAAGCTCATTTCGGATGGCCCAGCCAGTCGCCAATGAGGCTCGCGACCGCGCGCGGCTGCTCGAGCGGGGCCATGTGGCCCGAATCCTCGACGACGGCAAGCGTTGCGCCGCGAATGCCGTGCGCGAGCTCCTCGAGGAGCTCCACCGGCATCAGCGCGTCGTGGCGCGCGGCCACCACCAGCGTGGGGCATTCGATCGCGGCGAGGTGCGCGCGGCTGTCGATGCGCCCGATGATGGCGCGCTCCTGCCTGAAGAACGCTTCCTTGCCGCAGGCGAGCGCCATCTCGGTGATCGCGCCCGACAGCTCGTCGACGTGCGCCTCGAGGACGAGCTTCGGCAGGAGCGAGCGGATCACCGCCGGGAAATCGCGCTCGGCGAGCGCCATGAGGCGCCGGCGATTCTCGGTGGCCTCGGCGCTGTCGGGGCGCGCGTGGGTGTTGAGGAGCGCGAGGCGCTCCACGCGCCGCGGCGCCTGGCGCAGGATCTCGAGGGCGACATAGCCACCCATCGAGTGCCCGACGAGCGCGAAGGCGCCCGCGGGAGCCTGGCGCAACGCGTCCTTCGCGAGCTCCGCGATGGTCTCCCCGCGCGTCAGGTCGGCGACGGTGCAGGGGGTCGTTTCGCGGAGCTCGGTGACCTGGTATTCGAACGCATCGGCGTCTTCGAGAAGGCCGGGAAGGAAGAAGACGGGAGTGGCAGCCATTGGGCTTTGTCCGCCGCGGAGCGCAAAAAGTTGCGCACGGTGTCGATCTGCCGGGCTTCCATGAGCGACGGCACGTGGCCGCAGCCGGGGAGCTCGATCAGGTGGGCGGCGGGCTTCGCGTCGAGCATGGTGCGTGCCACGGCGCGCGGAAAGATCCCCGAGGACTCGCCGCGCAGGAGGAGCACCGGGCATCGTACCCGATACCACGCGTCCCACATGAAGATGCCGGGCGCGAGCGGAAACGGCTTGAGGAGCCGCGTGATCTGCGGATCGTAGTGCAGCCGGAAGCCCTCGGCGTCGGGGCGCGAGCCGTGCAGCGCGAGATGGCGGAACTGCTCGTCGCTAATAGAACCCCACTCGCGGTGCGTGTGGCGCATGTGCGCCTCGACCTCTTCGAGCGAGGCGAAGCGCGCGGGCGCCTGCAGGTTGCGCCCGATCGCCTGCAGCGCGTCCATCGGCACGAAAGCGCCGATGTCGTTCATGACGAGGCGCTTTACCGGGCTTGCCGGTTGCGATGCGAGGAGCATGCCGAGCAGGCCCCCCATGGAGGTGCCGATCCACTCGACTTCGCGTACGCCGAGGTGCGCGATGAGCGCGTTGATGTCGGACAGGAACTGGCCGAAGTGGTAGGCCATGGGGGCGACCAGCCAATCGCTCTGGCCGCGGCCCGCGACGTCGATGCAGATCACGCGCGCTTCGCGGGCGAGCTCGCGCGCGATGAAGTCGAAGTCGCGCGCGTTGCCGCTATAGCCGTGCGCACAGATCACCACGCGCCTGGCGTTGCGCCGTCCCCACTCGGTGTAGTGAAGCGTGTGAAGCCCCGCCGGGCCCAGCGCCCGGTACGTATGGTGCCGGGGCTGCGGGCGTTTCGGTTCGAGTCAATACCGCGGGACGGACCTCTTCAGGAACGCGTCGGCTTCGATCGCGCGGCGGTCGCGCTCGGCGGCGAGGCCGCTGCCCATGACGTCGGCGATTCGCTTCAGGCCGCGGGTGGCGGACTCGACGAAACCGGCGATGGCATGGGCGAGGTAGACGCTGCGCTGCGCCTGGGCGCGGCGGATGTGCTCCTCGACGGACGCGAAATCGGGATAGTCTTTCTTGAAATCCATTGCAAACCTCCTTGTGGAAGATCCGGGATTTCCGGGATGCAAGCCAGATAGGGCTTGTATCCGGCCCCGTGGACAAAATATAGTGTCGATGTTGCACCGCAACAACCGAACTGTTTTTCGGCAACACCGTAGAAAAGTTGAGGTATCTCCATGGCCAACGGGCGCTTCCCCCCATTGAATGCCCTGCGGGCTTTCGAGGCGGCCGCGCGTCACCTGAGCTTCAAGAAGGCGGCCCAGGAGCTGCACGTGACTCCGGGGGCGGTGAGCCACCAGGTGAAGCTCCTCGAGGAGCACCTCGGCGTGGTGCTCTTTCGCAGGCTCACGCGCGCGCTCGAGCTCACCACCGCGGCGTACGCGATGCTGCCGAAGGTGCGCGAGGGCCTGGACGCGCTGCACGCCGCGGTCGCCCGCGTGAAGGATCGCGAGGACGTGCGTTCGCTCACCGTGGTGGCGCCGCCCAATTTCGCCGCGCGCTGGCTGGTGCCGCGCCTGTCGCGCTTCACCGCGGCGCATCCCGAGCTCGAGCTGCACGTGGCGAGCCGCCAGGCGATGGTCGACACGATGGCCGACGGCAGCCTGGTGGTTCCCGAGGTCGACAACGACGCGCCGATCGCGATGGTGCGCTTCGGCAGCGGCCACTATCCAGGCGCGCGCGTGGAGGAAGTGTTCAACGCGGTGTACGTCCCGGTGTGCAGCCCGCGCCTGCTGAAGGGCGCCCACGGATTGAGGAAGCCCGCGGACCTGCGCCACCACACGCTCATCCACGACGACACCGTGGTGGAGGAGGGCGCGCGGCCGAGCTGGAACGACTGGCTGCAATCGGTGGGCGTGACCGACATAGACGCCACGCGCGGGCCGCATTTCAGCGACGCCGCGCTCGCGCTCGACGCCGCCATCGAGGGGATGGGCGTGACCCTCGCGATGAAGCCGCTCCTCGACACCGAGATCGAGGCCAAGCGCCTCGTGGTGCCGTTCGACATCTCCGCGCCCACCAGCTACTCCTACTACCTCGTCACTCCCGAGGCGGGCTCCGAAAACCGCGCGCTCTCGTCCTTCAGCGAGTGGCTGCTGAGGGAGTCGGCGGAAGAGCGCAAGTGATCACAACCAGCCGGTCTTCTTGAACTTGATCCAGAGGTAGGCGTCGATGGCGAGCATCGCGACCAGGGCGAGCGGATAGCCGAGGTACAACTCGAGCTCGGGCATGTGCTTGAAGTTCATCCCGTAGATGCCGGCGACCATGGTGGGTACGGCGACCAGGGCGGCATACGCGGCCAGGCGCTTGGTGACGGCGTTCTCGGCGAGCGAGATCATCGAGAGGTTCACCTGCAGCGCCGTGATCACCATGTCGCGCAGCCCGTCGAGCTGCTGGCTCACGCGCAGCAGGTGGTCGTAGACATCGCGGAAATAGTCCTGGGTGCCGACGCAGACCTGCGGCACGCGCCCGCCGTAGAGCTTGTGCACGGCCTCGATGAGCGGCTCGACCGCGTGGCGCACCATCATCCCCTTGTGCTTCAACTCGTAGAGCGCCTTGATGTTGGCGCGCGCGGAGTTGCCGGCCTCGCCCTCGAAGATGTTCTGCTCGACCCTCTCCAGCTCGACCTCCAGCGCATCCACCACCGGGAAGTAGCGGTCGACGATGTTGTCCATCAGCGCGTATAAAACGAAGCCCGCCCCGTTCTTGAGGAGCTCGGGCTCGCTCTCGGCGCGCGCGCGCACCTCGCCGAAGCCGTGCTCGGTGCGCTGGCGGATCGACAGGATGTAGTTCCTGCCGACGAAGATGTCGATCTCGCCCACGTTGATCTCGCCCGCGCGCAGCTCCACCACGTGCAGCACGGCGAACAGCGAGTTTCCGTATTCCTCGATCTTCGGGCGCTGGTGGCCGTGGCGCGCGTCCTCCACCGCGAGCGGGTGGAGGTCGAACTCCATCTCCATCTCCGCGAGCTCTTCGGGGGTCGGGTCCCTGAGCGCCACCCAGACGAAGCACTCGGGACGGTGCACATACTCGCCGATGGCCTCCTTGGGGATGTCGCCGAGCTTCTTGCCATCCTGGTATGCGACGCAGTTGACGAGCATGGTGGAGGCCTTCAGGAGTAGGTGGCGCTGGCGGTCATGGTCACGGCGCCGGCGGCGTCGCGCGTCCAGAGCTTCGCCGAGCCGTCCCCGGCGTCGGGCCGGCCGCAGGTGGAAAAGCTCGAGGTATCGAAGAGCGGCTTCATCGCGCGGAACTCGAAGCGCTTCACGCTCGCCTCCGGGCGGTTACGCGCGAGGAGGTCGATGAGGAGCGTGGCGATGAGCGGGCCATGCACCACGAGCCCGGGATATCCCTCGACCGCCGTCGCGTACGGTCGATCGTAGTGGATGCGGTGGCTGTTGAAGGTCACCGCGGAGTAGCGAAAGAGGAGCACCGGGTCGGGACGGATCTCGCGGCGCCACGCTTCGCCCGCGGGCGCCGGGGTGTCCTTCGAGGCCAGCGCGCCTTCGCCGCGATAGACGATGTCGTGCTCGTCGGTGAGGACGAGCCCTTGCGCATCGCTCAGCTCGTGGCGCACGGTGACGAACACGAGCGCGCCGCTGCGGCCCTCCTTCATCATCACGTCCTTGATCGTGGAGCGGCGCCGCACCTGCGCGCCCACCGCGAGCGGCCGCAGGAATTCGATCCGGCTGCCGGCCCACATGCGCCGCGGCAGCGGCACCGGCGGCATGAACGAGCCCTTCAGCGCGTGCCCGTCGGGGCCGGTCTCGGAGATGCGATAGGCCGGAAGGAAGTAGAGCCAGTGGGCGAGCGGCGGCGCGGCCGCGCCCGGCCGGGGCGGCGGGTCGTCGCGATCGAGGAGGCCCGACAACGCGACCAGCGGCGCCGCGGTGACCACGTCTTCGCGCGTCTCGTTCCGGCCGATCCACTCGGAGAGCCGGGCAAACTCCGGTGCGTTTCCCATCACCAGGTCCCTCCCATCGCGCGGATGAGCGCCACCGTCGCCGCGAGGCGCCGCCCGAGGAGATTCACCGTGTTGCGCTCCTCGTTCAGCTGCGTCGCCTGCACCTGCACCACATTGAGGTAGCTCACCGTGCCCGCCTTGTACTGGTTCACCGTGAGCACCACGCTCTCGCGCGCGGCGCGCGCGGCTTCCTCCTGCACCTTGCTGCCTTCCGTGAGCCAATGCACGGCGGCGAGGTTGTCCTCCACCTCCTGGAAGGACTGCAGCACGATCTGGCGATAGTTGGCGACGGTCTCCTCATAGGCCGCGCGCGAGGTGTCCACCGCGGCGCCGCGGGCGCCGAAGTCGAGGAGCGTGTCCGCGAGCCCCGCGCCGATGGACCAGAAGCGGCTGGGCGCGGAGAAGAGCGTCTTCAACGAGTCGCTCGCGAAGCCCGCGGCGCCGTTCAGCGAGAGCGCGGGAAAGTACGCCGCCTCGGCGACCCCGATGCGCGCGTTGGCGGCCGCCATGCGCCGCTCGGCCGCGGCGACGTCGGGGCGGCGCTCGAGGAGTGTCGACGGCACGCCGGGCGGCACATCCGGCATGTGCACCTGGAACTTGGCGGGCTGGATGGTGAGGTCGGCGGGCGCGGCGCCGATGAGGACGGCGATGGCGTGCTCGAGCGAGGCGCGCGTGGCCTCGAGGTCGATCGCCTGCGCGCGCGTGCTGAGGAGCTGCGATTCGGCCTGCACCACGTCCACCCGTGCCGCGACGCCCGCGTTGTAGCGGTTCTGCGTGACCTTGTACGACGACTCGAACGCCTTCACCGTGTCGTCGAGCAGGTCGCGCTGCGCGTCGGTCACGCGCAGCTGGAAGTAGTTGGTGGCGAGCTCGGCTTGCAGCGAGAGGCGCGCGCCCTCCAGGTCCGCCGCGCTCGCCTCCTCGCCGGCACGCGCGGCCTCGACCAGGCGGCGGATGCGGCCCCACAGGTCGATCTCCCAGCCCGCGTCGAGGGCAACCGAGTAGCGGTTGCCGGTACCGCGTGCGCGGCTCGCGTTGGCGCTCCCGCTCAACGTCGGAAAGAGGCCCGAGCGTGCGGAGGCGACCGCGGCCCGCGCCTGGCGGTAGCGCGCTTCGGCCGCCGTGGGCTTGGCCACGATCCAGTCGCCCGCCTCTTTCCACTGCTCCGGGGCGATGGCCTCGGGCTTGGAGTAATTCGGCCCGATCGCGCATCCGCTGACAAGCAAAAGCATTGGAAACGCAGATGAACGCAGATGGAGCGCAGATGAACGTACCCCGTTTCGAAGGAGGGTTTCGAGGCTCTGAACCTTCTCCGCGAGGTCCACGCAAGCTTGATGTACGTTCATCTGCGTTCGCTTTTATCTGCGTTCATCTGCGTTTCCGCCTTAGTCGCCAGCCTGCGGCGAAAGGGACGCAGGCGCAGGGTGGCGCTTGCCGCGAACGCGCAGGCGCAGGCGATCGAGGTAGAGGTAGATCACGGGCGTGGTGTAGAGCGTGAGGAGCTGGCTCACCAGGAGCCCGCCGACGATCGAGATCCCCAGCGGGCGGCGCAGCTCCGCGCCGTCGCCGGTGCCGAGCGCGAGCGGCACCGCGCCCAGCATTGCCGCCATGGTGGTCATCATGATCGGCCGGAAGCGCAGCAGCGCCGCCTCGTAGATCGCGTCTTTCGGGTCGCGGTTCCCCTTCCTCTCGGTCTCGAGGGCGAAGTCGATCATGAGGATCGCGTTTTTCTTCACGATGCCGATCAGCAGGATCACCCCGATCAACGCGATCAGCGTGAATTCCGTGTTGAAGAGCTTCAGCGCGAGGAGCGCGCCCACGCCCGCCGAGGGCAGAGTCGAGAGGATGGTGATCGGGTGCACCAGGCTCTCGTAGAGGATGCCGAGCACGATATAGACCGTGAGGAGCGCTGCGAGGATCAACCACGGCTGGTTGTCGAGCCCCTGCTGGAAGAGTTTCGCGGTGCCCTCGAAGGAGGCGTAGATCGTCGAGGGGACGCCGATGCGCGACATCGCGTCGCGGATCGCCGCGGAGGCCTCGGACATCGCCACGCCCTGGGCCAGGTTGAAGGAGAGGGTCGCCGCCGCGAACTGTCCCTGGTGGTTGACCGAGAGCGGCGCCAGCGTCGATTCGTAGCGCGAGAACGCGGAGAGCGGCACCTGGCCTCGCGTGGGAGAGAGCACGAAGATCTGCTCGAGGGTCTGCGGGGACTGCGTGTACTGCGGGGCGGCTTCCATCACCACGCGGTACTGGTTGCGATCCTGGTAGATGGTCGAGACCTGCGCCTGGCCGAAGGCGAGGTTCAAAGCCGTGTCGATGGCGCGCGGCGTGATGCCCAGGCGCGAGGCGGTGGGGCGGTCGACCACGAGCGTCATCTGCAGGCCGCGGTCCTGCTGGTCGGAGCTGACATCGGTGAGCTCCGGCACGTCGCGCAGCGCGTTCTCGAGGAGCGGCGCCCATTTGCGCAGCTCCGCCAGGTCGTCGGCGCGCAGCGTGAACTGCTGGCTCGCCTCGGTCTGGCGCCCGCCGCCGCGCAGGTCCTGGATCGGGTTGAGGAAGAGGTTCGCGCCGGGCTCCTTGGAGAGCGCCGGACGCAGGCGCGCGAGGATCTGGTCGAGGGATTCCTTGCGCTGCTTGAGGGGCTTCAGGGCGATGAACATCTGCGCGGAGTTGCGCTGGCCGCCGCCGGTGAAGGCGGTCACGCTCTCCACCGCGGGGTCGGCGAGCACGATGGCGGCGAGGTTGTCGAGCTTGTCCTTCATCGCCTGGAAGGAGATCGACTGGTCGGCGCGCACGAAGCCCATGAGGCGCCCGGTGTCCTGCTGCGGAAAGAACCCCTTGGGGATCTCGATGTAGAGGTACGCGCTCAAGGCGAGCGTGCCGAGGAAGACCAGCAGCATGAGGAAGGGGAAGCGCAGCGCCCAGCCGAGGCTTCTTTCGTAGCCGCGGTGCAGCCCGTCGAACGCGGCCTCGCTCCAGCGCGCGATGCGCCCGGGCTTGCGCTCGGCGGCCGGGCGCAGCAGGAGCGAGCACATCATCGGCGTGGTGCTGAGCGAGACCACCAGCGAGATGCCGATCGCCACCGAGAGCGTCACCGCGAATTCGCGGAACAGGCGCCCGACGATTCCGCCCATGAAGAGGATCGGGATGAAGACCGCCACCAGCGACACGCTCATGGACACCACGGTGAAGGCGACTTCGCGCGCACCCTGGAGCGCCGCCTGGAAGGGCTTCATGCCGGCTTCCACGTGGCGCGAGACGTTCTCGAGGACGACGATGGCGTCGTCCACGACGAAGCCGGTGGCGATGGTGAGCGCCATCAGGGAAAGATTGTTGAGGCTGAAGCCGAGGATGTACATGGCGCCGAAGGTGCCGATGAGCGAGATCGGCACGGCGACCGCCGGGATCAAGGTGGCGCGGCCGTTCCTCAGGAAGAGGAAGACCACGAGGATCACGAGCGCCACCGAGATCATCAGCGTGCGCTCGACCTCCTTCAGCGAGGCGCGGATGGTGCTGGTGCGCTCGAGCATCACCTGCAGGTCCACGCTCGCCGGGATCGAGGCGCGCAGCTCCGGCAGGACCGCGGTGATGTTGTCGACCACCTCGATGATGTTGGCGTTGGGCTGGCGGTTGATGATCATCAGCACCGCGGGCTTGCCGTTCGCCATGCCGTAGTTGCGCGTGTCCTGCACGCTGTCGATGACGTCGCCCAGGTCGCCCAGGCGCACCGCCGCGCCGTTGCGATAGGCGACCACGATCGGCTGGTACTCGGCGGCGCTCTTCGCCTGGTCGTTGGCCTGCACCTGCCAGTAATGCTCGGCGTCGTCGAGGAAGCCCTTCGGCCGGTTGGCGTTGGTGGCGGTGATCGCGGTGCGCACCTCGTCGAAGCCGATGCCGAGCTTGTTCAAGAGCGGCGGAATGAGCTCGACCCGCACCGCCGGGAGCGAGCCTCCGCCCACGTTCACCTGGCCCACGCCCTTCATCTGCGAGATGCGCTGCGCGAGGTTGGTCGAGGCGATGTCGTACATCTGCCCCGGCGTGAAACGCTCCGAGGTGAGGGCGAGGATCATCACCGGCGCGTCGGCCGGATTCACCTTGCGGTAGGTCGGGTTGTTGGGAAGGCTCGACGGCAGGTCGGTGCGCGCCGCCTGGATCGCCGCCTGCACCTCGCGCGCGGCTCCGTTGATGTCGCGCGAGAGCTCGAACTGCAACGTCACGTTGGCGCGGCCCAGGGACGAGTTCGAGGTCATCTCGGTGATGCCGGCGATGCGTCCCAGCGCGCGCTCGAGCGGCGTGGCGACCGTCGCGGCCATCACCTCGGGGCTGGCACCCGGCAGCGACGCCGACACCGACACCGTGGGGAAATCCACCTGCGGCAGCGGCGACACCGGCAAGAGCCCGAACGACACCGCGCCCGCCAGCGCCACGCCGATGGTGAGCAGCGTGGTCGCTACCGGGCGTCGTACGAAGGGCTCGGTGATGTTCACGAGAGAGAGCTATGCACTCAAACGGCCTTTATCCGCAGATAAACGCAGATAAACGCGAGATTGAGCGAGGGGTGATTCCATCGTGACCCTTGCGACATGTGACTTTTTCCGTGCGGGTTCATCTGCGTTCATCTGCGTTTATCCGCGGATCAAAGAATTTTGGGTCCGCCAGCCACGGATGGTTCGTCTTCGCGGGTCTGCGGGCGGGTCTTCCTGCCCCAGCGGGCGGCGGCGCGGTCGAAGTAGAGGTAGATCACGGGCGTGGTGAACAGCGTGAGGAGCTGGGAGAAGATGAGCCCGCCCACCATCGCGATGCCGAGCGGATGGCGCAGCTCCGCGCCCACGCCCCAGCTGATCATGAGCGGGAAGGCGCCGAGCATGGCGGCCATGGTCGTCATGAGGATCGGCCGGAAGCGCAGCAGCGACGCCTGGTAGATCGCATCGCGCGGCGCGAGGCCCTCCCCGCGCTCGGCGTCGAGCGCGAAGTCGATCATCAGGATCGCGTTCTTCTTCACGATGCCGATGAGAAGGATGATGCCGATGATCGCGATGATGCCAAGGTCCTGGCCGGCGAGCATGAGCGAGAGGAGCGCGCCCACGCCCGCGGAGGGCAGCGTCGAGAGGATGGTCACCGGATGGATGTAGCTCTCGTAGAGCACGCCCAGCACGATGTACATGGTGACGATCGCCGCGAGGATGAGGAGCAGCGTGTTCAGGAGCGAGCCGCGGAAGGCGAGCGCGGCGCCCTGGAAATTGGCGCGCACCGAGGCTGGCATGTCGAGCTCCTTCTCGGCCTTCTCGACCGCGTCCACCGCCTGGCCCAGCGAATAGCCCGGCGCGAGGTTGAAGGAGAGGGTGGTCGCCGGGAACTGGCCGAGGTGGCCCACGGAAAGCGCGCCGGGCTGCTCGCGGATGGTGGCCACGGAATTCAACGGCACCTGGGTGCCCGCGGCGCCGGGAACGTAGATGTCGTTCAGCGACGTCGGGCCGCGCCGGAATTCCGGCTTCACCTCGAGGACCACGCGGTATTGCGTCGCCTGGGTGAAAATGGTCGAGACGAGGCGCTGGCCGAAGGCGTTGTAGAGCGCGTTGTCGATCGCCGCGGGCGTGACTCCCAGGCGTCCCGCGGTGTCGCGGTCGATGGTCACGTAGGCCTGCAGGCCCTGGTCCTGCAGGTCGGAGGCGACGTCCATCAGCTGCGGCAGGCGCCGCAGCCGCTCGACCACCGCCTGGGTCCACGCGCCGAGCTCCGCGAAGCTCGCGCTCTCGATGGTGAGCTGGTATTGGGTGCGGCTCACGCGGTCCTCGATGGTGAGGTCCTGCACCGGTTGCATGTAGAGCGTCGTGCCCTCGAAGGATTCGAGGCGGCGCTTGATGCGCGCCATCACCGCGGCGACCGGGTCGCGGACCTTGTGAGGTTTCAGCGCGATGAGAAGGCGCCCCGCGTTCAACGTGATGTTGGTGCCGTCCACGCCGATGAAGGACGAGACGCTCTCGACCGCGGGATCCTCGAGGATCGCCTGCGCGAGCGCGCGGCTTCTCTGCGACATCGACTCGAAGGATGCGCTCTGCGGGCCCTCCGAGATCGCCTGGATGAGCCCGGTGTCCTGCAGCGGGAAGAAGCCCTTGGGGATGGCGACGTAGAGGATCACGGTGAGCGCCAGCGTGATCGCGAAGACGATCATGGTGAGCGGCTGGTGGTCGAGCACCCAGCGCAGGGCGTCGCCGTATTTCGCGATCAGGCGCTCGAACATCTCGCCCGTCTTGCGGAAGAACTTGCCCTGCTTCTCGGGCGGCGTGTGCTTGAGGAGCCGCGCCGCCATCATCGGCGTCAACGTGAGCGAGACAAAGGCGGAGATGAGGATCGCCACGGCGAGCGTGATCGCGAACTCGCGGAAGAGGCGTCCCACCACTTCGCCCATGAAGAGGAGCGGGATCAGCACCGCGATGAGGGAGAACGTGAGCGAGATGATGGTGAAGGCGATCTGGCGCGAGCCCTTGAGCGCCGCCTGCATCGGGTCCCCGCCTTTCTCCACGTAGCGCGCGATGTTCTCGATCACCACGATGGCGTCGTCCACGACGAAGCCGGTGGCGATGGTGAGCGCCATGAGGGTGAGGTTGTTGATGCTGAAGCCCGCGAGGTATATCACGCCGAACGTGCCGACGATGGACAGCGGCACCGCGGCCGCGGGGATGAGGGTCGCGGTGGCGCTTCTCAGGAACACGAAGATCACCATCACCACGAGCGCGATGGCGAGCATCAGCTCGAACTGGGTGTCGTTCACCGAGGCGCGGATGGTGACGGTGCGGTCGGTGAGGAGGCGCACGTCGATGGAAGCGGGCAGCGCCGCGGTGAGCGACGGCAGGAGCTGCTTCACGCGGTCGACCACCTCGATCACGTTCGCGCCCGGCTGGCGCTGCACGTTCACGATGATGGCCGGCGTCTCGTTCATCCACGCGGCGAGCCGGGAATTCTCGGCGCCGTCGATCACGTCGGCGACATCGGTGAGGAAGATGGGCGCGCCGTTCTTGTAGGCGACGATGATCGAGCGGTACTCGTCGGCGCTCCTCAGCTGGTCGTTGGCGTCGATGGTGTAGGCGCGCGCCGGGCCGTCGAAGCTGCCCTTCGCCTGGTTGGTGTTGGCGGCGGCGATGGCAGTGCGAAGGTCGTCCATCGACAGGCCCTGCGCGGCGACCGCCTTCGGGTTCACCTGTACGCGCACCGCGGGGCGTTGCCCCCCCGAAAGAGTCACCAGCCCCACGCCCGGGATCTGCGAGATCTTCTGGGCGAGGCGCGTGTCGACGACGTTCTGCACCTGTGTCATCGGCATCGTGCGCGAGGTGATGCCGAGCGTGATGATGGCCGCGTCGGCGGGGTTCACCTTGCTGTAGATGGGCGGGGCGGGAAGGTCGGTGGGCAGGAGGTTCCCCCCGGCGTTGATCGCGGCCTGCACTTCCTGCTCGGCGGAATCGAGGTCCATGGCGAGCTCGAACTGCAGCGTGATCACCGAGGCGCCGCCGGAGCTGGTGGACGACATCTGCTTCAGGCCCGGCATCTGCCCGAACTGGCGCTCGAGGGGCGCGGTGATGGACGAGGTCACCACGTCGGGGCTCGCGCCCGGGTAGAGCGTGACGACCTGGATGGTCGGATAGTCGACCTGCGGCAGCGCCGAGAGCGGCAGCTGGCGGTAGGCGACGATCCCCGCGAGGAGGATCGCGACCATGAGGAGCGCGGTGGCCACCGGGCGCAGGATGAAGAGCCGGGACGGGTTCACGGGCCCGCCTTGCCCTCGGCGCCCTTCGCCTCGCGGCGCTTCCTGAACTCCTCGCGCTGCTCGGGCGTCATGCTCTCCAGGCGTTTCTTGTACTCCTCGCGCTTGGCCGGATCGATCGCCCCCGGGTCCGCGCCGCCCTTGTCGGGGCCGCCCCTGCCGGCGCCGCGCGACCCGCGCGCCCCGCCTCCCGGCTCGGTGACCTCGACCTTCGCGCCCTCGCGGATGCGATCCACGCCGTCGACGATGACGCGCTCGCCCGCCTGCAGCCCCGAGGTGACGGCGACATTGACGCCTTCCGTGGCGCCGGTTTGCACCGGGCGCACCGCCACCGTGCTGTCTTCCTTCACCGCGTAGACGATGGTGCCCTTGTCGTTGCGCTGGATCGCCGCGGAGGGCACGACGACCACGCCGCGCAGCGTGTCCACCACCATGCGCACGTTCACAAACTGGTTGGAGAAAAGCTTGGCGTCGCCGTTGGGGAATTCGGCCTTGAGCTTGACGGTGCCTGTGGTCACGTCGATCTGGTTGTCGACGGTGATGAGCTTGCCGGCGGCGAGGAGGTTCTTCTGGTCGCGGTCCCAGGCCTGCACCGGCGGCTTCTCGCCCGCCTTGAGGCGCGCCATGATGCGCGGCAGCGTGTCCTGGGGAATGGTGAAGAGCACGGCCACCGGATCGAGCTGCGTGATCACCGCGAGCCCCGCCGCGTCGGAGCCGTGCACCATGTTGCCCGGGTCGACGAGGCGCAGCCCGATGCGCCCGGTGATGGGGGCGGAGATGCGCGTGTAGGAAAGTTGCAGCTTGGCGTTATCCACCTGCGCCTGGTCGATCTTCACCGTGCCTTCGAGCTGCTTCACCTGGGAAGCCTGCTGGTCGACCTGCTGCGAGGCGATGGAATCCTGCGCGAGGAGGGTGCGGTAGCGGTCGAGGTCGAGGCGCGCATTGTTCAACTGCGCCGCGTCGCGCGCGAGCTGGCCCTCGGCCTGGTTGAGGGCGACCTGGAAGGGCACCGCGTCGATCTGCGCCAGCGTGTCGCCCGACTTCACGAGTTGCCCCTCGGTGAAAGCCACGCTGGCGAGCTGCCCGTCGACGCGCGGCTTCACGGTGACGGTGCGCAAGGCGGTCACCGTGCCGAGCGCGGTCTGGACGATGTTCACGTCGCCGATGCGCGCGGCGGCCACTGCGACGGGCTGCACGCGATTGGGATCGCCGCCGCCGAAGCGCCCGCCCTTGCCCGCTGCGCCCTTGGCCGCAGCGCCCTTGCCGGCCGCGCCCTTGCCGTCCTTCGCATCGGCGCTCTTCGCCTTGGCCGCGTCCTCGGACGAGGAACCCCAGAAATACCATGCGCCGCCCAAGGCGAGGATCATCACCACGACGACGGCGGCAGGCTTCACCCAGCGGCGCCGGGCAAGGGAACGGTGGGGCGCTGCCGGAGTGGGATCGACCATGAGGCTCTTGTGGTTATTGGGTGAGTATTGGAGCGGGGATTGTCGCGCCAGTTTCCGCCATACGTGCTTCGAAATGTAACCCTTACACCCGGGAGGCGGCGATCGCGGGCTCCTGCATGGCGGCGATCTGCTCGCGCAGCTCGAGGATGCGGTCCTGCCAGTAGCGCGCCGTATTGAACCACGGGAAAACGATCGGAAAGGCGGGATCGTCCCAGCGCCGCGCGAGCCACGCCGAGTAGTGGATGAGGCGCAGCGTGCGCAACGCTTCCACGAGGATGAGCTCGCGGTCGTCGAACTGCGCGAAGTCCTCGTAGCCTTCGAGGATGTGGCCGAGCTGCTCGCCCATCGCGTGGCGGTCCCCGGAGATGAGCATCCACAGGTCCTGCACCGCGGGCGCCATGCGGCTGTCGTCGAGGTCGACGAAATGCGGGCCGCCGCGCGCGTTGCCGGTGTCGGGCGTCCAGAGGACGTTGCTCGCATGGCAGTCGCCGTGCGTGCGGATGTGCTTCACGTTGCCCGCGCGATCGAACGCATGGCGCACGCCATCGAGCGCGAGCTCCGCGGCCTGCTTCCAGGGCGCCAGCAGGTCCGCGGGAATGAGGCCGCTCGCGAGCAGGAAGGCGCGCGGCTCCTCGCCGAAGCTCGCGATGTCCAGCCGCGGACGGTGCACGAAATCACGGGTGCCGCCGACCGCGTGGATGCGCCCGATGAAGCGCCCGAGCCACTCGAGCGTCGCCGCATCCTCGAGCTCGGGCGCGCGCCCGCCGCGCTTCGGAAACACGGCGAAGGCGAAGCCCGCGGCGTGGCGCAGCGTCGCGCCGTTCAGCGCGAGCGGCGCCACCACCGGGATCTCGCCCTCGGCGAGCTCGAGGGCGAATGCGTGCTCCTCGAGGACCTGGGCGTCGCTCCAGCGCTGCGGCCGATAGAACTTGGCGACCACCGCGCCGCCGTCCTCGAGCCCCACCTGGTAGACGCGGTTCTCGTAACTGTTCAGGGCGAGGAGCCGCCCGTCGCAGGCGAGGCCCACGCCTTCGAGCGCATTCAGAACGGTATCGGGAGTAAGGCGCGAATACGGATGAAGGTCGGTCACCGCGGCATTCTACGCGCCCCCTATTGGCGTTGATGCGCTGCAGCATTGCACCCTTCGAGTGCGAAGCGCGCTCGCCCGGCGGCTCCAGGGGCGGGAAATGCCCCCGTGGCATGCAATCTGCTCTGACGTTGCCATGCAATTCGTCGGCGACATTCGAAGGCTTCTGCAGCGCTCCCGCATCGATGCGCAGGCGGCGGCGCGCCTGTGGGGCGCGATCCTCGACGCGGCGCTCGACGACATCGAGGTGGGGGCGGTGCTGGGCGCGCTCGGCGCGGCGGGCGCGACCGGCGAAGAGCTGATCGGGTTGCAGCAGGCCGCCGAGGAACGCATGGATCGCGCGGTACTTCCTCCCGGCGCGCGCGCGGTCGCCATCCCCGCCTATGGAGTAGTGCCCGGCGAGGCGCTCATCGTCGCGCTGGCGGCCGCGCTCCTGGCGCGCTTCGAGGTGCCCGTGGCGATCCACGGCATCCTCGATTCGCCGTGCGGGATCTCCTCGGTCTGCGTGCTGCGCGAGCTGGGGGTGCTGCCGTGCGGCTCGCTCGCGCAGGCCGAGGAGAGCCTGCGCGCCGATCGCATCGCGTTCATTCCCGCGCAGCTCCTCGGCTCGCGCTTCGCTGCGCTCATCGCGCTGCGCGGCCGGCTCGGCGTGGAGGGTCCCGCGCACCTCGTCGCGCAGACACTCGATCCGACCCACGGCGACGCGGTGCGCCTGACGTTTTCCGTGGCGGGCACGGCGAGCGAGCGCGTCGACGCGCTCACGCCGCAAGTGGACGGCGACTTTGTCGCGCTCACCTGGCCCGCGGGGCGCTCGCCCCTTACGCTCTCCACGCGCCCGCGCATCGAGGCGATCCGCGACGGCCATCGCGAGCTCCTCTTCGAAGCCGATGTGCAGGAGATGCGCACCGCGATCCCGCAGCCGCCGCAGGACGCGCAAGGCATGGCGCGCTGGATCCGGCGCGTGATGTCGGGCGCGATGCCGGTGCCCGTGCCCGCAATGAATCTGGTCGCCGCGTGCCTCTACGCCGTGGGCCACGCGCCCGATTTCAGCCAGGCGAAGGCGATCGCCGCCGTGAACGCCGGCCGGCTCGCGGCCTAACCCCTTCAATCTTTAGGGGTTTTCCAGGGCGCCCGGGAAGGGCGCATGCTAGAATCCGCACGCATGCCGTCCCACCTTTCCGGAGCACAACGATGAAAAATCCATTGGATTCGCTATGGGGCACCGTGATCACGGGCCTCGTCCTCACCGTGGTTCTCTACTACCTCGCTCGCGCGATGATGGGAGGCTGACATGAGCATGGACTTCATCCAGTACGGGCTCGGTCGCTGGCTGCACATCATGGCGGGCGTGATGTGGATCGGACTTCTCTACTACTTCAACTTCGTGCAGGTCGACGCGCTGAAGAAGGCCGCGGCCGACACTCCGCCTACCGGTGGCGGGATCACCAAGCACGTGGCGCCGCGCGCGCTCTTCTTCTTCCGCTGGGCCGCGGTGGTGACGGTACTGATGGGCCTCTTCATCCTGAGCGACAAGGTGGACGACGCGCTCTTCTTCAAGGAGCGCGCCTACGTGCCGATCGGCATCGGCGCGTGGCTGGGCCTCATCATGCTGTTCAACGTATGGGTGCTGATCTGGCCCAACCAGAAGAAGATCCTGGGCATCGTCCCCGCGACCGACGAGGAGAAGACCAAGGCGCGCCGCGTGGCCTTCCTCGCCTCGCGTACCAACACCGCGCTCTCCATGCCGATGCTCTTCATGATGGTCGCGTCCGGCGGGATCTTCCGCCGCGCGATATTTGGCGCGTAGAGACCGGGGACAGACCCCGAACCAGGCGACGGCTAGAACCGGGGTCTGTCCCCAGGAAGGCCGGTGACCCTGTCGCCGGCCTTTATCTTTTTCTCGGCGAACCAGCCCTTGTTGGTCTCGATGGCGTAGCGCGCGGGCCCCGCCGCCGCGTGCGTGTCGAGGGTGAGCGGCTCCATGTCGAGGATGTTGAGGATCTCGCCCTTCGAGTCGAGGAACGCGACCGACAAGGGGATGAGCGTGTTCTTCATCCACATGCTGTGATACTCGAGCTCGTCGAAGACGAACAGCATGCCGTCGTTCTTGCCGAGCGAGCGGCGGAACATGAGCCCCTGGGTGCGCTGCGGATCGTCGGCGGCGACCTCCACCTTGAGAGGGTGCGGCCCGACCTTGATGTGGCTCGTCTTGAAGGTGACGTCGGCCTGCACGGCGAGGGCGGCGGCGAAAAGCGCCGCGCCGGCGAGAACCCGCGCGGCGGTGAAGCGGTCCAACCCCATTGCAGCGGTCTGCATCAGCATAAGAACCTCAATAATCGAAGCGCACGCATGGTAACGCATGAGTGAAACGATGCGACGACACCTCCCGCTCCTCCTGACAGTTCTCGCCGCCGGCTGTGGCGCGCTGCCGCCCGCGCCCGTGCCGGCGCAGAAGGTCGAGACGCCAAGAGAGGCGACCGAGCGCCGCGCCAAGGCTTCGCGGCCCACCTACAACCTCACCGGCTACCCCCCCGCCGTGCGCGACGGCTACATCGATGGCTGCGAGTCGGCCAAGAAGACGGCCTATGCGCGCAAAGACGCGAAGCGCATGTCCGACGACCCGCAGTATTCGATGGGCTGGAACGACGGGTTCAGCATCTGCAAGAAGAAGTGAAAAGTGGTGTCAGGTACGACTTTTCGAGGAGTGACTCCGTCACGGAAAAGTCGTACCTGACACCACTTTTCATTCCGCCCTCGAAAGTATCCATTCCGCGATCGCGGTGAGGATCTCGGGCACGTCGCCGATGGCGGACTCGAGGGAGATCGGCACGTGCGGCTGGCCCTCGCGGATCGCCGCGAGGATGCGCGGCAGGTCCTCCTTCAGATGCCCGCCCTGCGCCATGAAGAGCGGGAACACGGTGATCGCGGAGGCGCCTTCGGCCACCAGGGCGCCGATCGCCTCTTCGAGCGTCGGCGCCATGACCTCGAGGTAGGCGAGCGCGATCGGATACTCGGGGCGGCTCGCGCGCACGCGATCGCGGACCGCCTCGAAGGGCCGCGCCCATTCGGGATCGCGGGCGCCGTGCGCGAAGAGGACGATGCCGCGCACTAGTGCTTGCCCGTGGAGCCGAAGCCGCCGGCGCCGCGCGCGCTCGCCTCGAAGCTGTCGACCACGTTCAGCTCGACCTGCACCACCGGCACCACCACGAGCTGCGCGATGCGCTCGAGCGGGTTCACCACGAAAGTCTCCCTGCCGCGGTTCCAGCACGACACGAACACCTGCCCCTGGTAGTCGGAGTCGATGAGCCCCACGCCGTTGCCGAGCACGATGCCGTGCTTGTGGCCGAGCCCCGAGCGCGGGATGACGATCGCGGCGAGCGCGGCGTCGTCGAGGTGGATCGCGAGGCCCGTCGGGATGAGCGCGGTGTCGCCGGGCCGAAGCGTGATGGCCTCGTCGATCGCCGCGCGCAGGTCGAGGCCGGCGGAGCCGTGGGTGGCGTAGGCCGGCGGCTGCGCGCGGATTCTGTCGTCGAGGATCCTGATGTCGAGGCTTTTCTTTTTCAATGGCGTCCACCGCCTGAAGGCGGAATGTCCGGGTGGGAGGGAAAGCTAGAAGACCTGCTTGATCGGCGTGACGCTCGCCTGCGGGCGTTCGGCGCGTAGCCGTATGGCGTGGTCGACGATGCCGTAGGCGATCTTCGACTTCGGCGCCCGTGCGAGCGCGTGCGCCCCGGCGTCGTCGTAGATCGTCACCTCGTTCTCTTCCTTGCCGATGGTGTGCTGCACGAGGTTGGCGACGATCATGGGGATCTTCTTGCGCGCGCGCTTGGCCTGCGCGTAGTCGGCGAGGTTCTCGCTCTCGGCGGCGAAGCCCACGCAGAAGGGGCCGTTGGCCATCGCCGCCACGTGCGCGAGGATGTCCTCGGTGGGCTTCAGCTTGATCTCCATCGGCTCCGACGACTTCTTGAGCTTGCGTCCCGCGGTGGTGACCGGCGTGTAGTCGGCCACGGCCGCCACGCTGAAGAAGTAGTCGGCGCCGGCGACGTGCGCCTTCACCGCGCTCATCATCTCCGCCGCCGTGGTGACGTAGACGAAATGAGCCTGCGCCGGCGGCGTGAGCGCGGTGGGGCCGCTCACCAGCGTCACGTCGGCGCCGAGCGCCGCGGCCGCTTCGGCGATCGCGTAGCCCATCTTTCCCGAGCTGAGATTGGTGATGCCGCGCACGGTGTCGATAGCCTCGAACGTGGGGCCCGCGGTGACCAGCACCGTGCGCCCGGCGAGGCGCTTGGGCGCGAAGAAGGCGAGCACCGCGTCGAGGATTTCCTCGGGCTCGAGCATGCGCCCCATCCCGACCTCGCCACACGCCTGATCGCCCGCGGCGGGGCCGAGCACGGCGATGCCGTCGGCGCGAAGCGTGGCGACATTGCGCTGCGTCGCCGCGTGGTCCCACATCTCGAGGTTCATCGCCGGGGCCACCAGCAACGGGCAATTGCGCGCGAGGCACGCGGTCGAGAGAAGGTCGTCGGCGAGCCCGTGGGCGAGCTTGGCCATGAAGTCCGCGCTCGCCGGCGCGATCACGATCGCATCGGCGCCGCGCGAGAGCTCGATGTGCGCCATGTGGTTGGGAAAGCTCGCGTCCCACAGGTCGGTGATGACGGGCTTGCCGGTGAGCGCCTGGAAAGTCGCGGGCGTGACGAACTTCGTCGCCGCCGCGGTCATCGCGACCTGCACTTCGACGTTATTGCGGATGAGGAGGCGCGCGAGCTCGGCGACCTTGTAGGCAGCGATGCCCCCGGTCACCCCGAGCAACAGACGGCGTTTCAAGACCTTGTCCATAAAGACATTTTACCCACTACCGAGGCGCGCATGTCGATCGCCGGGTGGCCGGCTTCCGAGCGGCCGCGAGAAAGACTGTTGGCGCAGGGAGCGGCGGCGCTTTCGGACGCGGAGCTGGTCGCGCTCTTCCTCGGAAGCGGGGTGCGCGGCAAGAGCGCGCTGGACCTGGCCCGCGAGCTCCTGGCCCGCTTCGGCCGCGTTTCGCGCCTGCTTTGCGCCACGCACGGCGAGCTCGAAGCGGTGCCGGGCGTTGGGGCCGCGCGTTATGCGCAGATCGCTGCCGTGATGGAGCTCGCGCGGCGCGCGCTCGCCGAGGAGATGAAGGCGCGCGACAGCCTCACCTCGCCCGCGGCGGTGCGCGGCTACCTGCGCCTGCACATGCAGGAGCTCGGCCACGAATGTTTCTTCTGCGTCTTCCTCGATGCGCAGAATCGCGTGATAGCGGCGGAGGAATTGTTCCGCGGCACGCTCACGCAGACGAGCGTCTATCCGCGCGAAGTGGTGAAGCATTCGCTGCGACATAACGCCGCCGCCGTCATCCTTGCGCACAACCATCCCTCTGGCGTGGCGGAGCCGAGCATTCAGGACCAGGCGCTCACGCGCACGCTCGCCGAGGCGCTCGGGCTCGTGGACATCAAGGTGCTCGACCACTTCATCGTGGCGCCGGGCGCATGCTTGTCGTTCGCGGAGCGTGGCCTCCTGTAGCCGTCAGCGGCGCAGCAGCTTCAATCCCATCGAGCCGAGCGCGAGGCCGATCTCGCCGTCGCCCGCGATCTCGTTGTTGAAGTGATAGTCGTCGAAGGTGTAGTCGGCGGGGTTCGCGGAGAGCGCCGGCTCGAGCGTGCGCGCCGCCGCGAGGATGCGCGCGAACTCGGCGCGATCGAAGCGGAATTCGAAATGGCCAGCCGTGCCTTGCGCGAATTCCGATGCGAACGGAGCCGGCGTGTGCATCGCTCCGGCGCCGAGGCTTCGCCCGAACGCGGAGGGCCCGAAAACCGCGGCGATGATCACGTTGCCGTCGGGGCCATCGCGCAGGATGTTGTCGGCCATCTGCACGGTTCCGTAGGTCATGACGACGAAGTAGAAGTGCCGGCCGGCCCGGTCGAAGACATCGAGGGTGGGGTGCCCGTACGCGTTGCTTCCCGAAGACGCGTCGAGGCGCTTCAGGCGCAGGTCGAACGAGATCGCCACCTCGACCTCCGTGTCGTACTGGCCGGCCCACGGCGTGAGCCGATCGTCCTTTTCGCCGGCGCGCGGCGCAAAGCGTTCGAACTGGAAGATCGGGTTGATGTTGGAAAGCGTCGCGCTTCCGCGCGAGCGCGTGGCGACGTGAATGCCGAAGGTCCTGTCGTCGGCGAGCTGCACGAACGCATCGCCAGCCGCGGCTTCAAGCGCCGGACCGCCCACCGCGTAGATCGTTCCCGACGCAAGCCCGGTGCGGGCGGCGAACGCGTCGGACATCATCGAGCCCGCGATGAACGGTCCGAACACGTTGCGCGGCCCGGGAATGTTGTTGGAGCCGATGCAGGAGCGCAGCGCCTCGATGTCCGCGACGCATGCGGGGCCGGAGCGCACCCGATCGGCGTCGGCGTGCAGCTCGAAACTGCGCAGGGGCTCGTCGCGCACCGCGGTCGCGCAAAAGACCGTGCCTTCGTCCCGCCAGCCGCGCGCCACCATGCGGCGCTGCGCGCCCGGATCGGAGGCATAGCGGTGGTTGGAGCGGTTCGCCCCCACGGCGAAGCCGTTGTTGTACGCGCGGTAGATCGGATAAAGCCCCGCCGGGCACAGGCCCGTCGCCGGGTCGGGCACGTAGGCGTCGAACACGATGCCCTCGAAGGTCCAGTTGGAATCGTGCGCGCGGACGAAATCGCATTCGCCCGGGTCCGCCGTGTAGAAGTGCGAGCCCGATCCGTTCGGCGGGGTGCCGTAGAAGCGACACACCGGCTTGGCGGTGCAGGCCCTTGGCGTCGCGGACACGCATGCGCCCTCGGTCTCGAACTGGTAGCCGGTCCGGACCCAGCCGCGCCCCGCGCCGCCGCTCTCGACGTAGGCCATCTCGCCGGCCTCGGCGGTCAGGAAATAGCGGTCGCGGCCCGCGTCGTAGTACTCGACCACGGCCCCCCACGCCGGCGTGCACCCTGCCGCGATGACGAGGGCGACCACGCCGATAGCCCTAATGGGCCAGCTTCCGGCTTCGAAGTTTTCACGGCCGCTCGCGATCATCGTGGGTCCATCTTTCCGGTTTGCCATCATGGGAATCGTTCGAGCGGCGGTCGCTTTCACAGTTTCCATTCTCGCGCTCTTTTCTCCCCGGGTGGGCATGGCGCAGGCGTTGGTCAGCGCCATCCCCAACGTCGCCGGCACCCCGGTCGTCAATCCCGTCACGCACCGCGCCTGGTTCTCTCATGGCGGCCAGGACCTCGTCCTCGTGGTCGCCGGCGCTTCGGTAGTAACCCGGATCGCCATGCCGGCCACGCCGGGGCCGATGGCATTCAACACCGCGCTGAACCGCATCTATAACGCGGTGTACGACTCCAACTATTCGCTCGCCGTGATCGACGGCAATACCAATACGGTGCGCCTCATCTATGCCGCGCAAATGACCGGCCCGCTGGTCGTGAGCGAGCGCACCAACCGGGTCTACGGCAGGTCCACCCGGGTGAGCGGCCAGGTCGTCGCATACGACGCCTCCGACAATCGCTCGACCCTCTCCTTGCCGTACGGCATCTGCGACATGGCGCTCAACGACCGCACCAACCAGCTCTTCGTCTCGCACTGCGCGACCAACGAGGGAGCGAGCGTCGTCGACCTCGACTCGGGAGCGGTGACGACCGTGCCGTTCCCCGGCGCGACCGCCGCCGGCCCCGTGGTGGTGAACACGACCACCAATCGCGCGTACGTGGCGAGCAGGAATGGGACGACGGAGCTCCTCGTGATCGACGGCTCCACCAAGGCGTCGCGCGTCTTGCGCCTCCTCGACACCTCGACGAGCGTACCGTCGCTCGCCGTGAGCTCCGCGAACAATCGCGTCTACGTGGCGTGGGGAACGCGCATCGTCACGCTCGATGGCAACACCGATAGCGTGGTCGCGGTGACGAACGCTCCCGGCGATGTCTCCAACCTGCGTGTCGACGGCGCGACGAACAGGGTCTATGGCCTCGCGGGCCCGGTCCGGCTCATCGCGTTGAACGCGAATGGCGCCATCGTTTCCACCCTCGGGCTGCCGTTCTCCGCGCGGACGATGGACCTGGACTCCGCGACGCAGCGCATTTACGTCGCCGGCGACGGCGCGGCGCTGATCGACGCCAGCGCGTCTGCCGCGCCTTCGGGCCCCGACTACCAGGGCATGTGGTGGGGCTCCCCGGCGGGGCGCGAGTCGGGCTGGGGCGTCGACATCGCGCAGCAGGGCAACGTGTGGTTCGCGACATGGTTCACGTATGACGAGAACGGCGAACCCACCTGGTTCGTGATGCCGCACGGCGATCGCACCTCGGGCGATGCCTTTTCCGGCACTCTCTACAAGACCACCGGGCCGGACTACTCCGCGTCGCCCTGGGATCCGTCGCGGGTCACTGTCCAGGAGGTCGGCACGCTTTCCTTCCGGTTCTCCGACGCCGACAACGGCACCATGGAGGCGGTGGTGAATGGCACGCGCATCACCAAGCCCATCACGCGCCAGGTCTTTGCCTTGCCGGTGCCGACTTGCGAGACCGCCGCCGATCCGGGCATCGAGAACTTCACCGACCTCTTCTGGAACCCGAGCCAGTCCGGATGGGGACTTTTCCTCACGCACCAGGGCAACATCGTGTTCACGGTCTGGTACACCTACCTGAACGGCAAGCCCGTGTGGTATGTGGCTTCGAATGTCACGAAGGACCCGTCGCGAAGCGGCGGTCGCCTGAACCTCTACAGCGGAACCCTCTACCGAACATCCGGCACGCCGTATTCGCTGCCGTGGAACCCGTCGCGCATGAATACCGTTTCCGTCGGCGTGGTCACCCTCGACTTCTACGACGACCTCCCGACGTTCTCGTGGGAGCTGGCAGGCGCGAGCGGCCAGAATTCGCTCAGGCGCGAAGCGTTCGGGAATCCGAGAACGTACTGCCACAACTAACGCGCAACCAGAGCAAGGCCATCACGCGCCAGGTGTTTTCCAGCCCCGCCACGGTGTGCCGCTAGGCCGCGCGCTATTGCTCCGCAACGGGAAATCCGGTTATAATCCAATGCTTTGATTCTTCAACCGGTAATTACCATGTCGCGCGTTTGCCAAGTGACGGGGAAGGCCCCCCGAGTCGGACACCACGTGTCCCATGCCAACAACAAGACCAAGCGCCGCTACCTCCCCAACCTGCAGTACCGCAAGTTCTGGGTCGAGAGCGAGAACAAGTGGGTCAAGATGCGCTTGACCAGCGCGGGGCTGCGCCTCATCGACAAGAAGGGAATCGACGTGATCCTGGTCGAGATGCGCGCGCGCGGGGAGAAAGTCTGACCATGCGCGAGAAGATCAAGCTCGAGTCGTCCGCCGGTACCGGCCACTTCTACACGACTACCAAGAACAAGCGCACCACGCCCGACAAGATCGAGATCAAGAAGTACGATCCGAAGGCGCGCAAGCACGTCGTCTACAAAGAGACCAAGATCAAGTAATTCGAATAGCGGGAAAGGCGTGTTGGAGCGGACGAAAAGCGCGCCGCTCAACGCCTCCGAGCAGACAAAGAAAAGCCCCGCCGAAGCGGGGCTTTTTTATTGCGGGGGTTCTGCCCGGGGGCGTTGAGCGGCGCGCTTTTCGTCCGCTCCAACGCCGTTCCCGCTTCTCGCAGGACCTTGCTGTTCCTTACTTCTGCTTGGCGATGACCTGGTCCTTGATGTCGTCGTAGACCTTCTGCGTGACGATCTTCCTGGTGACGAGATCGTCCTTGCCCTTGTAGGGGCGGCCCTTGACGATGGCCTTGGCGTGCACCTCGCCGATGCCCTTCAGCGTGGCGAGGTCCTTCTCGGAAGCCGAGTTGATGTCCATGGGCTCGGCCTTCTTCGGTGCGTCGGCCTTCTTGGCGTCGGCCTTCACTTCCTTGGCGGGGTCGGCCTTCTTGGCGTCCTTGGCGGGCGCCTGGGCGAACGCGATGCCGACCGAGGCGATGGCCGCGATCAGGATGGCGAAGATTCTTTGCATGGTGCACTCCTCCTCTGGGGTTATGGATGTCTCGGGCGTCTTCGGCCCGAATGTGCTCAACGGCCGCGACAGTTTACCGTTGACGCAAGAAAAAAGCCCCGCGGGGTGCGGGGCTTGTCTTTGGTCGCTCCCGCGTAGGCGGGGCCCAATCACAATCAGGCGTAGCTGCGCAGGCGCCGCGAGAAGTCGACGAGATGCGGCACGTCGCTCTTCTCGGCGCGCTCGCACCAGTCCTTCAGCTGGGTGACGAGCTGCTCGGTGGTGAGCGTCGAGCGCTCCCAGAGGCGCGTCAAGTCCTGGCGCATGGCGGCGGTGGTCTTGAGCATCGGGCTCGAGGCGAGCACGACGTCGACCTTGGCGCGATGCTGGGCGGGCAGGTCGCGCGCGTCGCTATGCAGCCACTTGCGAAGCGTCTTCAGCGCGGCGCTGTCGTGGCCCTTGGCGCGCAGCGACGTGAACTCCGTGGCGCAGGTGCTCTTCATCGACTTCGCATAGTTGGCGAGCACGTCGTAGCGGTGCGCGATGACGGCTTGCAGCGTCGCGGCGTCGACCTCGAACTTCGAGGGGTCGAGCTTTACCTTCGGCGCGGTCTTCCTGACCGTGGCAAGGCCGAGCGCTTCCATGATCTTGATGTACATCCAGCCGAGGTCGAACTCGTACCAGCGGATCGAGAACTTGGCCGAGGTCGGGTAGGCGTGGTGGTTGTTGTGCAGCTCCTCGCCGCCGATCCAGGCGGCGATCGGGGTCATGTTGGTGCTCGCATCCTCGGTCACGAAGTTGCGATAGCCCCACCAGTGGCCCAGGCCGTTGATGACGCCCGCGGCCCAGAAGGGGATCCACGCGAGCTGCAGGCCGTAGATGATGGCGCCGGGGACAAGGCCGAAGGCGGCGACGTCGATCGCGAGGAGCAGCATGATCCCCCACTTGTTCATCGGGGTGTAGACGTTCCTCTCAATCCAGTCGTCGGGCGTGCCATGGCCGTACTTGATCATGGTCTCCGGCTTGTGCGATTCCTTCACGTACAGGAACACGCCGCCGAAAAGCACCCTGTTGATGCCGAGGATCTGCGGGCTGTGCGGGTCTTCCTCGGTCTCGCACTTGGCGTGGTGCTTGCGATGGATGGCCGCCCACTCCTTGGTGATCATGCCCGTGGTCATCCACAGCCAGAAGCGGAAAAAATGGCTCACCACCGGATGCACGTCGAGCGCACGGTGGGCCTGGCAGCGGTGAAGGTACACGGTGACGCCCGCGATGGTGATCTGCACCAGGATGAGGGCGGCGATGATGTCGCCCCACCAGGGAAGATTCAGGAAGCCGCTGAACATGGAATGTGTGCCTTTGTGGATTCAGCCCGCGAAAACGGTGCCAGGGCTCTTATGTGGGGGTGACAACAATGAATTGTAGCCCAACGCGGTCGCCACGCGCCGGTTTGTTGTCGCGCGGACGCCTAAGTCGCTGATTGAGCTGTTGAATTTTGCATTTCAGGCGTAGCCAGAATGCGCACGTCGCGGCGCGCGTAGGGGATCACGATGCCCTCGCTCCGGAAGGCCTTGAGGACCTCGTTCAGGAGCTCGCTTCTCATGTCGCCTTCGCCCACGGCCGGGTCCGAGATCCAGACCGTCAGCTCGATCTCCGCGCCCAGCCCCGTGAGGTTCTTCACGCGCGCCCCGGCCGCCGGTTCCGCGATCACGCGGGGGTGCTTGCGCGCGAGCTCGCCCAGCAACGCGCAGGCGCGCTCCACGTCGCTTTCGTAGGTGACCGTGATCGACATCACCAGCGAGACCCTGGGATCGCTGTAGGTGTGGTGCTGAACGCTCTCGGTGATCATCTTCTCGTTGGGGATGATCGATTCCACCCCGTCGGAGCCCTTGATCACCGTGTAGCGCGACTCGATGGCGGTCACTTCCCCGCGCTTGCCGTCCACGGTCACCACGTCGCCGATCCTCAGGCTGCGGTCGAGGAGCACGATGAAGCCGCTCACGTAGTTGCTCGCGATCTTCTGCAGCCCGAATCCCAGGCCCACGCCGAGCGCCCCGCCGAAGATGGAGAGCGTGGTCACGTCGATGCCGGCCATCGGCAGCGCGACGAAGATCGCGATGAAGAGCATGGCGATGCGCACCACCTTGGTGATGACGACGCGCGTGGTCATCTCCATGTGCGCGGCGGCGAGCACGCGGCTTTCGGTGACGCGCGAGAGGTACAGCGCGAAGACGATGGTGAGGAAGAGCGCCGCGCCGCCTTTCAGGAGGTCGAGGAGCGTGACCGCGGTCCTGTTCTTGCCGAAGGTGAAGCCGTGCGCGTCGAGCGCGGCGAGCGCCTCGGGAAGGAGGCCGGTCACGTAGAGGATCGCGCCCACCCAGGCGACCCAGTAGACCACGCGGATCACGGCGCGCTGGAAGCCGCCTTCGTGGATCACGTGGCCCAGCACATAGACCGCAAGGCGGATCACGGCGTAGGCGACCAGCAACGAGACCACCACGTCGAGGAAGCTCACCGTCTGGAAGCCCTCGAGCACGTGCTTGCCGCTCGACACCAGGATCAACGCGAGGACCGGGAAAGCCACGCGCTCGAAGTCGCCCTTGCCGAACTTCCACTTGGGGTCCACGTTCACCTTGCGGCACGCGAGGCGCGCGATGAGCCAGGCGATGGCGATGCCGCCCACGCCGATCGCCGCCTCGCAGGCGAGCTCGGTGGCGGAAGCCTTGCCCGCGACGGCGTCGATCACGCCCGCGAGGGGAGACAGGTCGAGGTTCACGGCCATGGGACGGGCTCCTACCTGCGCCGTTCCATCACGGCGGCGAAGAAGCCGTCGGTTTCGTGCAGGTGCGGCGCGAGGCGCAGGAAATCGGTCGTTCCCGCGATCGTCACGCCCTGGCGCTTCAGCACTTCGGCGGCGGGAATCAGCGCGAATTCCGAGTGGTGCGCGAGGAAGTCGGAAACGATGTCCTCGTTCTCCTCCGCGAGGAGGCTGCAGGTGCCGTACACGAGGCGCCCGCCGGGCTTCACCAGGGCCGCGGCGGCCGCGAGGATGGCGCGCTGTTTCACGTTCAGCTCCGCCAGGCCTTCGAGGCTCTGGCGCTGCTTCAGGTCGGGATTGCGCCGCAGCGTGCCCAGGCCGGTGCAGGGCGCGTCGACCAGCACGCGGTCGATCTTGCCGCGCAGGCGCTTCACCTTCGGATCGTTCTCCCCCGAGATGCGCTGCGGGAAGACGTTCGACAGGCCCGAGCGCTTCAGGCGCGGGGCGAGGTTGGCGAGGCGCTTGTCGGAGACGTCGAAGGCATAGAGGCGCCCCGAGGAATTCATCGCGGCGCCCAGCTGCAGCGTCTTGCCGCCCGCGCCCGCGCAGAAGTCCACGATCATCTCGCCGCGGCGCGGCTCCATGAGCATGCCGAGGATCTGGCTGCCCTCGTCCTGCACCTCGACCGCGCCATCGAGGAACATCGGATGCTTGTTGAGTGCGGGCTTCTGCGTGAGGCGCACGCCCAGCGGCGAGTGGCGCGTGGGGTTGGCTTCCATCTCGTCGTAGGCGAGGCGCTCGAGCACTGCCTCGCGTGGGGCCTTCAGCGTGTTCACGCGCAGGTCGAGCGGCGCCGATTGCTGCAGCCCGCGCGCGAGCGCGAGGATCGCCTCGTCGTCCATCGACCTCCTCAGCTTCTCGATCACCCAGTCCGGCAGGTCCGCGCGAATCCCGAAGGGGAGCGTGTCGAGGTCGCGCGCCTTCAACTGCGCGAGCCAGGTCTTCTCCTCGCCCTTCAGCGCCGATTCGATCTGCGAGAGCCCCACGCCCTGCAGCTTCACCAGCGTGGCGAGCGCCATCTCGCGCGGAGTGGCGCGCGGCGTGACGTGCTCGAGGAGGCGCCGGCGGCGCAGCGCCGCGTAGACCGTGTCCGCGATGAGCGCGCGGTCGCGCTGCCCGAGGCTCTTGTTGTCGCGGAAGAAGTCGGAGAGCAGCCGGTCCGCGGGCGCCGTCGCGGGAAGCACGACGGCGAGCGCGTGGACGATGGCGTCGAGCTGTGCTCGGGCGAGGTTCAAGGTCTCAGCGCTCGGTCACTTGCGTGGCCGACTGCTCGACCATCATACGGTTGCGCGCGACCGGATAGCGCAGCTTCACCGGCAGGTAGTGCTGGTCGACGCCCAGCCACACGTCGACCTCGCTCTGGTCCTCGGGGTCGGTGTGGCGCAAATGCAGCGCGCGCAATTTTCCGAGGGGGATCTCGATCTCCTCGATGCCGAGCACCTTGAGGTTGAACTTGTAGTAGCGCCGCTGGGTGAACACCTTGAGGTCGTAGCTTTCGCCGGACGGGGGCATGTGCGCCATCTGGAAGATCATCGACAGCCAGTCGAGCGTGTTCTCGGTGAGCTCCTCGGTCTTGCGGCTGTCGCCGCGGTCGAACGTCACCTTGCGCTCGGTCCAGTCGAACTCGAGGCCCTCGGGCGCGGCGTTGGGCTTCCTCTCGACGAAGCGCTCGGGGCGAAGGCCTTCGGCAGTGACGGTGCCGCGGCTTTCCTGCGTGAGGCGCCCCTCGACGAAGAGGGTGAAGAAGCCGATCGCCTCGGCCTCCCCGGTGATCGAGTAGTGGTCGCCTTCGCGCGTCCAGCTGTAGACGGCGCGTGCGTTGGCGAGCGCCGAGGTGAGCGCGTAGGTGATCGAGACGTTGGCGGGCAGCGCTTCCGCGGGGAAGCGCGGCGGCTCGAGTGCGGGAACCGGCACCGCGGGCTGGGCAAGCGCGACCACGTCGGGCTTGGGCTTTTCCGGCGCGGGCGTCGGCACGGGCTCCGGGGGCGATGCGCCGCCCGTCGCGCGCGCGTCGTTGGAGATCTCCGAGCCGGCGAGGAGCTCGGGCTGCGCCTCCTCGACCACGGCGGGCGCCGGCGGTGCGCGCGGCCTGGGGCGAGGCTTGGCGGCGCGCCGCGGTGCCGGCGCGGGTGCCGGCGCTACCACGGTCGCGGCCGGATCGAGGCTCGCCGAGTACACCTCGGGGCCGGCGTCGTCGATGGCGGCGATGCGCGGCGGCATGCCGACGAACACCGCCGTGTGCACCGCGGCCGACACCACCACTGCGGCGGCGACGGCTTTGTAGCGGGCGATGGTGTGCGGCAGGTTCATGGGTCAGCGCGTGGTGATGAGGACCAGCATCTGCTCGAGGCGGAAGCCCTTCGGGTCGTCGAAGATGGCGCGCACCGGAAACTTGTAGCGGTCCTTGGCGAGCCACACGTCGACCTTCGTGTCGCCCGGCTTCTCGGTCACGCGCGCGTAATGCAGCGTGTCGAACTCGCCGGCGGGCGTGGCGAGCTTGCCTTCCTCGACGAGGCGGTAGTTGTAGGTTTCGACGCGCCGGCCCATGGCCATCGGCATCGCGAGCGTCGGCCCGTAGGAGGCGATGTGCAGGAACTGGTACATGGCGGAGAGGCGGTCCTGTGTTTCGGGAGGCAGCGCCACTTCCGACTTCTCGCCGTGCAGGAGGGTGCTGACGGTGCCCTTGTCCCAGTCGAAGCTTGTGTGCAGGTCGCGCTTCGGGTCCTTGGCGCGGCGCTGCACGAATTCCAGCGGCTGCAGCCCCGCGGCGCCGAGGCGCCCGGAGCTTTCCAGGGTGATCTGGTCGTCGAGGAGGAGCTTCAGGGGGCCCTCGGAGCGCGTCACGCTCTGCGCGGTGTACAGATCGCCCTTGCGCAGGAACACCTCGTTGATGCGCCCGATGGTGAGCCCCGTGTGGATCACGGTGTATTCGGCGATGACTTCCGAGGGCGGCGCGGCCGCGGCGACGGAAGTGGAGAGGAGCAATGCGGCAAGCAACACTTTCACAAGACATCCCTGGGTGAAATCATCGAATCCGTCGCAACGCCCGCGGCGCGAACCCGGACGCCATCCGCATCGGTCCATTCGATCCGGCCCTCGACGAACCAGCGCACCGCCTGCGGATAGATGCGATGCTCGACCTCGAGCACGCGCGCGGCGAGGCTCTCCTCGTCGTCGCCCGCCAGCACCGGCACCACGCCCTGGATCACGATCGGGCCGTTGTCCAGCGCGGCGGTCACCACGTGCACCGTGGCTCCGTGCGCCTTCACGCCGGCGGCGAGCGCCTGGCGGTGCGTGTGCAGCCCCGGAAACGACGGCAGCAGCGACGGATGGATGTTGAGGATCCGGCGCGCGAAGCGCGCGATGAATCCGGCGCTGAAGATGCGCATGAAGCCCGCGAGAAGGATCAGGTCCGGCCGGTCCGCCCCGATCACTCCGGCGAGCGCGGCGTCGAACGCCTCGCGCGTCGCGAAAGACTTATGGTCGACGACCTTCGTTTGCAAGCCCCGCGACAGTGCCCATGCGAGGCCCGCGGCGTCGGGGCGATTCGATATCACACGCCTGACTTCGAGCCCGGTCCCCGCCTCCACGATCGCGCGCATGTTGCTGCCGCGCCCCGAGATGAGGATGACGGCCGACGTCAGACGACCACCGTCTGCGGCTCGCCCGCCTGGCGCCCGACGATCGCTCCGATCTCGAGGGCCTCGGCACCCGCTGCGGCCAACGCGTCGAGCGCGGCCTGCAGGTCGGCCCTCGCGACCACCAGCACCATGCCGATGCCGCAGTTGAACGTGCGATGCATCTCCGCATCCTCGATATGGCCGCGCTTCTGCAGCCAGTCGAACACCGCCGGGCGCTTCCAGCGGCCGCGCTCGAGGCGCGCGCACACGTTGTCCGGCAGAACGCGCGGAATGTTCTCGGTGAGGCCGCCGCCGGTGATGTGGGCGAGGCCCTTGACCGCGACCTTGGCGAGCGTGGCGAGCACCGGCTTCACGTAGATGCGCGTGGGCTCGAGGAGCGCTTCGCCGAGCGTGCGTTTTTCGTCGAAGGGCTCGTAGAGGTCCGCTCCGCTCACCGCGATCACCTTGCGCACCAGCGAGAAGCCGTTGGAATGCGCTCCGCTCGAAGTGAGCCCGATCACCACGTCGCCCGCGACGATCTGCGCGCCGTCGATGATCTTCGCCTTCTCCACCAGGCCCACGGCGAAGCCGGCGAGGTCGTATTCGTTGGGGTCGTACATGCCCGGCATCTCGGCGGTCTCGCCGCCGATCAACGCGCAGTTCGCCTGCTCGCAGCCCTCCGCGATGCCCTTCACCACGTCCGCGGCCACGCCCACGTCCAGCGTGCTGCACGCGAAGTAGTCGAGGAAGAAGATCGGCTCGGCGCCCGACACGAGGATGTCGTTCACGCTCATCGCCACCAGGTCGATGCCGATGGTGTCGTGCTTCTTCAGGCGGAAGGCGAGCTTCAGCTTGGTGCCCACGCCGTCGGTGCCGGCCACCATGACGGGGTTCTTGTACTTCTTCGAGACTTCCACCAGGGCGCCGAATCCGCCGATGCCGCCCAGCACCTCGGGGCGCAGGGTTTTCTTCGCGAGCGGCTTGATGCGCTCGACCAGCTCGTCGCCCGCATCGATGTCGACGCCGGCGTCGCGGTAGGTGAGGGGGGGCGCCTTGGTGGCCACGGGCGAATCCGGTGGATTTGGGAGGCGAAATTCTAACAGTTCGGGGGGCCGGACTCCGCTCTTTCGCTACGCCTGTAAGGCCGGGCGCAGCGCAGCGACCTATGCGAGCTTTCCCCTCGAACCCTTCAAATCAGGAGCTCCAATATGCGTCCCGTCTCGAAAATGCTCGCTGTGGCCGCCATGGCCGCCGCTTTCTGCGCCGCCCCCCTCGCCCAGGCCGGCGACGACATCAATCCCGACGCCTTCGTGAAGATGTGCGATGCCGACAAGGACGGCATGCTCTCGAAGGCCGAGGTCATGACGATGGTCGAGAAGATGTACGACAAGCAAGACACCAAGAAGATGGGCAAGCTCGACAAGAAGCAGGTCGAGGCCTTCCTGAAGGAGCTGATGAAGGGCGGCGGCTGAAACATCAACCGGGGTCAGACCCCGCTCTGACCCCGGTCTGACCCCGGTCTGTCCCTAGGCGTCGCCGCTGCCCTGGAAGGTGGGCAGGGCTTTCTTGGCGAAGTCGAGCATGCGCTCGATGGGGATCTTGGCGCGGCGGCCGATTTCGGGATCGACGAGCACCTCGTGGCCGGGCGCCCCCTCGAGCGTGTCGATGAGGTTGCGCAATCCATTCATCGCCATCCACGGGCAATGCGCGCAGCTCTGGCACGTGGCGCCCTTGCCGGCGGTGGGCGCCTCGATGAAATTGACCCCGGGCAGGCGTTTCCTCATCTGGTGGATGATCCCGCCGTCGGTGGCGACGATGTATTCCTTCGCGCCGAGGCGCTCGGCCGCCTGGATGATGCCGGTGGTGGATCCCACCGCGTCGGCGAGCGCGATCACGTTGGCAGGCGATTCCGGGTGCACCAGCACCTTGGCCGCCGGATGCAGCGCCTTCAACTCTTCCAGCTGGATCGCCTTGAACTCGTCGTGCACGACGCACGACGCGTTCCACATGAGCATGTCGGCGCCGGTGACTTTCTGCACGTAGTCGCCTAGGTGCTTGTCGGGCGCCCACAGCACTTTCTTCCCCTGCTTGTGAAGGTAGCCCACGATCTTTTCCGCGATGGAGGAAGTCACCATCCAATCGGCGCGCGCCTTCACCGCGGCGCTGGTGTTGGCGTAGACCACCACCACGCGCTCGGGATGCGCGTCGCAGAACCTCGAGAATTCGTCGATCGGGGTGGCGAGGTCGAGCGAGCACTCGGCCGCGAGGTCGGGCATGAGCACGCGCTTCTCGGGATTCAGGATCTTCGCGGTCTCGCCCATGAAGCGCACGCCCGCGACCACCACGGTCTTCGCCGGGTGCTCGTGGCCGAAGCGCGCCATCTCGAGCGAATCCGAGACCGTGCCGCCCGACGACTGCGCGAGGTCCTGGAGGTCCGGATGCACGTAGTAATGCGCCACCAGCACCGCGTCGCGCTCCTCGAGAAGCGCGCGCGCGCGCTCGAGGAGGGCGGGCTTGTCCTCGGCAGCCACGAAGGGCGGGGGCTTGGCGGGCGCGATGCCGATATCGCCGCCGAAGCGCTCGAAGCGGATCTGCAGGGGTGTCGCTATGGCCATAACCGGATTCTAAGGCACTCCATCACGTATAATTTGGGTAGAGCGTTCCCTGCATGAAGCAGCGGGGCGCGCCCGGACCAAGCCGGCCGACGGAATCCTCCGAGGCGGCGCCGGTCCAGGGGAATCCCATGAGGCAGCTTCTCCTCGACTTCACCCAGGCGCCCGCGCCAACCTTCGCGAACTTTGTCCCCGGCGGCAATGCCGAGCTCGCTCGCGCCCTCGGGGCCGCGGTGAAGGGCGACCTTGCCGAGCGCGTGATCTACATGTGGGGCGAATCGGGCGCGGGCAAGACCCATCTCCTCAAGGCCTTCGCGGCGGCCAACCGGGGGCGCGCGCGTTACGTGCCGGCGAGCGATTTCACCGACGCCGGCGCCGCCCCCGTGTTCGCGCTCGACGACGTCGAAAAGCTGGTCGACGCGGAGCAGGTCTCACTCTTCAACGCGTTCAACGAGCGCTCCTTCGACCTGCTGCTGGTCTCCTCGAATGCCGCGCCGCGCGATGTGGCGATCCGCCGCGATCTCGCGACCCGTCTGGCCACCGGCCTCACCTATCGCGTGTTGCCGCTCACCGACGCGGAAAAGCGCACCGCGCTCGCCGCCCACGCGCGCTCGCGCGGTTTCGCGATTCCCGACGAGGTGACGGCCTACCTCCTCACCCACGCGCGCCGCGACATGGGGTCCCTCATCGCCGCTCTCGATTCCCTCGACCGCTTCTCCCTCGAGACCGGGCGCCCGGTGACGGTGCCACTCCTCAAGGCGGCGCTGCAATCCGCGCTGCCTCTGGAGAAGTCCTCGTGAAGCTCGCCCTCTTCGACCTCGACAACACGCTCCTCGACGGCGACAGCGACCACGCGTGGGCGCAGTTCCTCATCGAGGAGGGCGTGCTGCACCCCGGCGAGTACCACGCGAAGAACGAGTGGTTCTACGAGCGCTACAAGGACGGCACGCTCGACATCCACGAGTTCCTCGACTTCCAGCTGGCGCCCATCGCGCGGCGCCCGCGCTCCGAGCTCGACCGCTGGCACCAGGACTTCATGCAGCGCAAGGTGCGCGCGATGATCCTGCCCAAGGCGCCCGCGCTCATCGCGAAGCACGCCGGCGCGACCACCGCGATCGTCACCGCAACCAACCGCTTCATCACCGCGCCGATCGCCGCCGAGCTGGGCGTGCCCAAGCTCATCGCCACCGACATCGAGGAGATCGACGGCGTGTTCACCGGAAAGCCGCGCGGCACGCCGACCTTCCGCGAAGGCAAGGTCCAACGCGTGAACGAATGGCTCGCCGAGGGCGGCCACACGCTCGCGGATTACGAGAGCTGGTTCTACAGCGACTCGCTGAACGACCTGCCGCTCCTCGAGCGCGTGACGCATCCCGTGGCCGTCGATCCCGACGCCACCCTGAGGGCCCACGCCGTGGAGCGCGGCTGGCCCATCATCTCCCTGAGAGAGCAGTGATCAAAAAATACATCGACAAGCTGTTCGGCCGGCGCGAGCGCGTCACGCACAAGGACGCGCGCCCGGTCATCTACGGCAAGGACAAGCACTCCATCCAGAAGGAGCTGATCAGCCGCTGCGCCAAGCGCACCTGCGAGGACCTGCAGCGCGCCGGCCACGCGACCTTCGTGGTGGGCGGCGCGGTGCGCGACCTCCTTCTCGGGCGCCGGCCCAAGGACTTCGACGTCGCCACCAGCGCCACGCCCGAGGAAGTGCGCGCGGTCTTCCGCCGTTCGCGCATCATCGGGCGGCGTTTCCAGATCGTGCACGTGATGTGCGGGGCGGAAACCGTCGAGGTGTCCACGTTCCGCGCCCACTTCACGCGCGAGCCGAACGAGGAGAACACCGACGAGCACGGCCGCATGCTTTCCGACAACGTGTTCGGGACGCAGGCCGAGGACGCCCTGCGCCGCGACTTCACCGTCAATGCGCTCTTCTACGACCCGGTGAAGGAAGAGGTCTGGGACTACGTGCACGGCATGAAGGACCTGAAGGCGAAGAAGCTGGTGATGATCGGCGATCCGGCGACGCGCTACCGGGAGGATCCGGTGCGCATGCTGCGGGCGGCGCGCCTGGGCGCGAAGCTGGGCCTCGAGATCGACGCCAAGACCAAGGAGCCGGTGAAGACGCTGCGCCACTTGCTGGAGAACGTCCCGCAAGCGCGCCTCTTCGAGGAGATTCTCAAGCTCCTCCTCTCGGGGAACGCGGTCGAATGCATCCGGGTATTGCGCGAGATGAACCTGCACCACGGCCTGTTGCCGCTCCTCGACATGGCGCTCGACGATCCCGAGGCCGGGCCTTTCGCCATGGCGGCGCTGCGCGCCACCGACGAGCGCCTCGAGCAGGGCAAGCCGGTGTCGCCCGCGTTCCTGCTCGCCGCGCTCCTCTGGGGCCAGGTGGAAAGGAACCTGAAGAAGTTCGAGGACAAGGGCCAGCCCACCATTCCGGCGCTGCACTCGGCGATGCACGAGGCGCTCGACGTGCAGCGCGATTCCCTCGCCATTCCCAGGCGCTTCGACGCGACCATGAAGGAGCTGTGGCTCATGCAGCCGCGCTTCCTGCAGCGCGGCGGGCAGCGGCCGTATCGATTGCTGGAGCATCCGCGCTTCCGCGCCGCCTACGACTTCTTCGCGCTGCGCGCGGCCTCGGCCAACGCGCCGCAGGAAGCCGCCAAGTGGTGGGAGCGCTTCCAGGAGGCGAGCCCCGACGAGCGCGAGGAGATGCTGGTCTCCGACGAGGCCGGGCCGAAGAAGAAGCGCCGGCGCCGGCGCGGCGGCAAGCGACGCGACGAAGGCGGGCCGGCGACGCCGCAGGGCAGCGACGAAGGGCAACCGTGACGCCACCGGTGCGTGCCGCGATCGCGCTCGGCTCCAACCTCGACCATCCGGAAGCGCACGTGGCGCGCGGCTTCGACGACATCGCGGCGCTGCCGCGGACGAAGCTCCTCGCGCGCTCGAGCCTGTATCGCACCAAGCCCGTGGGCTACGCGGACCAGCCGGACTTCGTGAACGCGTGCGCGCTGGTGGAGACCTCTCTCGCGCCGCGCGCGCTGCTGGAAGGCTTGCTCGCGATCGAGCGCGCACACGGGCGTCAACGCGGCATTCCCAACGGCCCGCGCACGCTCGACCTCGACATCGTGTTGTACGGAGACCGCGTGATCCGTGAGCCCGATCTCACCATCCCGCACCCGCGCGCCCAGGAACGCGACTTCGTCCTGAAGCCGCTCGCCGAGGTGTGGCCCGATGTTGTTTTTCCCACGCAATGAAGCACCGCTACATCGTCGTCGAGGGGCCCATCGGCTGCGGCAAGACGAGCCTCGCCACCCGCCTCGCGCAGCGCCTGAACGCCGCCACGCTCCTCGAGGACGCCAAGGCCAATCCCTTCCTCGCGCAGTTCTACCGCGACATGCGCCGCTACGCGCTCCCCACGCAGCTCTTCTTCCTCTTCCAGCGCGTGGGCCAGCTCGAATCGCTGAAACAGCCCGACCTCTTCGCCAAGCCGACCGTCGCCGACTTCACGCTCGCCAAGGATCCGCTCTTCGCGCGCATGACGCTCGACGACGCCGAGTACCAGCTCTATCGCCGCATCTACGAGCACGTGAAGCCGCAGGCGCCGGTGCCCGACCTGGTGATCTACCTGCAGGCGTCGGTGAACACTCTCGTGGCGCGCGTGAGGAAGCGCGGCGACGCGCTCGACGCCGGCATGGACGAAGATTACCTGCGCCGCGTTTCCGAGGCCTACACGCGCTACTTCTACGACTACGCCGACGGCCCGCTCCTCATCGTGAATAGCGAGAAGCTCAATTTCGTCGACACCTCCGGGCACCTCGACCTCCTCATCGAGCGCATCGACGCCATGCGCGGCGGGCGTGAATTCTTCAACAGGGCTTAAGATCGCGCCATGCGAGTGACCATTCCCCAGCTCCAGGAGCGCGCCCGATCGGGCGAGAAGCTCGTCATGCTCACCTGCTACGACGCGAGCTTCGCGAAGGTGTCCGATGCGGCGGGCGTCGACATCCTCCTCATTGGCGATTCCCTAGGCATGGTAGTGCAGGGCCACGACTCGACGCTGCCCGTGACGATCGACGAGACGCAATACCACGTGCGCTGCGTCGCGCGCGGCAGCGACAAGGCGATGATCCTCGCCGACATGCCGTTCGGAAGCTTCCAGGAGTCGCCGGCACAGGCGTTCCGCAACGCGGCGCGGCTGATGGCGGCCGGTGCGCAGATGGTGAAGCTCGAGGGCGGCGCGGTGATGGTCGAGACCACGCGCTTCCTGGTCGAGCGCGGCGTGCCGGTGTGCGGCCATATCGGGCTCACGCCGCAGTCCGTGCACACGCTGGGCGGCTACAAGGTGCAGGGCAAGCAGGATGACACGGCCGACAAGCTGGTCGCCGACGCGAAGGCGCTCGAATCCGCGGGGGCCGCGATCGTGTTGATGGAGGCCATGCCTGCGGCCGTCGCCAAACGCGTCACGCAATCGCTCACCGTTCCCACCATCGGCATCGGCGCCGGCGTGGACGTCTCGGGCCAGGTGCTAGTGAACTACGACATGCTCGACATCTTCCCGGGGCGCAAGGCCAAGTTCGTGAGGAACTTCATGCAGGGCGCGCCGTCGGTGAGGGCCGCGATCGAGGCTTACGTGAAGGCGGTGAAGGACAAGACGTTTCCGGGGCCCGAGCATTCTTTCTAAGAGCCTTCCCTCTGCCTTGAACGTGGTCCACTCGGTCGCCGAGCTTCGCGCGCGCCTCGCCGGCGAAAACCCCATCGTGCTGGTGCCGACCATGGGTAACCTCCACGCGGGGCACATCGCGCTGGTCGAGCTGGCGCGCCGCCACGGCAAGTGCGTGGTGGCGACCATCTTCGTGAACCGCCTGCAGTTCGAGGCGGGCGGCGACTTCGAGCGCTATCCGCGCACCCTCGAGCGCGATTGCGAGATGCTCGGCGAGGCGGGGTGCGACGTGGTGTTCGCGCCCGACGAGCGCGAGATGTATCCGGCGCCGCAGGAAATCCAGGTGACGGCGCCGAAAGTCGCGGAGGCGCTCGAGGGCGGATTTCGCCCGGGGCACTTCCAGGGCGTGGCGACCGTGGTCTCGAAGCTCTTCAACATTGTCGCGCCCCATGTCGCGGTGTTCGGCAAGAAGGACTACCAGCAGCTGCACGTGATCCGCGCCCTCGAACGGCAGCTCAACTTCGCGATCGAGATCGTGGGCGCCGAGACGGTGCGCGACGCCGACGGCCTGGCGCTTTCTTCACGCAACGGCTATCTCAGCGCCGCGGAGCGCGCCAAGGCCCCGCAGCTCCACCGCGAGCTCGTGAAGATCAAGGAAGCGATCGAGGCCGGCTCGCGCCGCTTCCATCGCCACGAGGAGATGGCCGCGGCCGACCTCACGATGGCCGGATGGGAGGGCGACTACGTGTCGCTGCGCGCCCAGCTCGACCTCGCGCCGCCCACGCCGCACGACACGCGCCTCGTCGTCCTCGCCGCCGCGCGCCTCGGCAAGACCCGCCTCATCGACAACCTCGAGATCAACCTCTAGACCGGGGTCAGACCCCGCTCTGACCCCGGTCTGGCCCTGCTCTGACCCCGGTCTGTCCCCGGCTCAGGAGTGGCCGAGCTTCTCGCTGATGGCGCGAGCGGCGCGCTTCACGGGCGCGACCTGGTCCTTGCGGAAGCGGCTCGCGGGCATGGTGAGGGTGACCGCGCCGGCGAGCTCACCGCCGGCCATGAATACCGGCGCGGAGATGCCGGCGAGATCGGGATAACGGTCGCCCACCAGCGCGGCGACGCCTTCCTTGCGGATCTTTTCGTAGAGCGCGCCTTTGCCTCCCGAATACGCCGTGAGCACGCGGCCGCCGGCGCCGCGGTCGAGCGGCATGATCTCGCCCACCGACACCTGGTAGCGGATCGGCTGCGGCGAATCGACGCGGTGCAGCACCAGGCGCCTGCCGCCTTGAAGCACGTGGAACGCGGCGCTCTCCCGGGTTTGATCGACCAGGCCGCGCAGCACCGGCATCACCACGCTCTCCAGCGAAAAGGTCGCGGTGTAGATCGACTGCAGGCGCGCGACCTCGGGCCCCAGCGAGTAGCGTCCGTCCTCGAGCCGCTGCACCAGCCCGAAGTGGATGAGCGAAGCGAGGAGCCGCAGCGCCGTGCTCTTCACGAGCTCGGTGCGCTCGGCGAGCTCGGCGAGCGGCAGCGCGCGATCGCCGGCGCGAAACGCGGCGAGAAGCATCAACGCGCGATCGACGGCGGCGACGCCGCCCGCGTCGGCGGATGACCGGGAGGGCGGTGCGGTGGGGTAGCGCGGCATTTGACAGGCCTCCCGGGAAAACGGTAGGATTCTATCAAGCAGATTATACGTCTATCAGATAGAACGCAAGGGGGAGCGCGGCCGAATGGACATCCTGGTGAGCGAAGTCGGTCCCCGCGACGGGCTGCAGAGCGTGAAGCGCGCGATGCCGACCGCGGTGAAGCACAAGTGGATCCGCGCGCTCGCCGCCGCCGGGCTGAAGGAGATCGAGGTCGCCTCCTTCGTTCCGCCGAGACTCCTGCCGCAGATGGCCGACGCCGCGGAAGTCGTGCGCGAAGCGATCAAGATCCCCGGCATCACGGTGCTGGCACTGGCGCCGAACCTGCGCGGCTTCCAGGACGCGGCCGCGGCCGGCGCTCCCAAGGTCACGCTCACGGTCTCGGCCTCGGAGGCCCACAGTATGAGCAACATCCGCATGACGTGCGCCGAGGCCCTCGAGTCGGTCGCGAAGATCGTGCGCTTCGCGAATGAGCTCCTCGCCGGAAATCGCCCGCTCATCGAGGTGGGCATCTCGACCGCGTTCGGCTGCACGATCCAGGGCGATGTCGACGAAGACTGGGCGATCGAGATGGCGGTGAAGTGCGCGCAAGCCGGCGCGGATTCGGTCGGCCTCTCGGATTCCGTCGGCTATGGCAACCCCGCGCAGGTGAAGCGCATGTTCTCGCGCCTGAACCGCGAGCTCGGCAGCAAGGCGGGCGGCGCGCACCTGCACAACACGCGCGGCCAGGGCCTCGCCAACGTGGTCGCCGCGCTCGATGCCGGCGTCACCACGTTCGACTCGTCCCAGGGCGGCATCGGCGGCTGCCCGTACGCGCCAGGCGCCACCGGCAACATCGTGACCGAGGACCTGGTGTTCATGCTCGAGTCCATGGGGCTCGATACCGGCATCGACATGGCGAAGCTCCTCGAGGCGCGCAAGTGCCTGGGCGAGGGATTGCCCGGCGAGCCGATGTACGGTCATGTCCCGGATGCCGGCCTGCCGAAGAACTTCAGGCGCGCGAAGGAGCTCGCCGCATGAGGAAGCCCCTCCCCCTCGAAGGTGTGCGCGTCGTCGAGTTCTCGCACATGGTGATGGGCCCGACCGCGGGCCTGGTGCTCGCCGATCTCGGCGCCGAGGTGATCAAGGTGGAGCCCGCGGGCAAGGGCGATCCGACGCGCTATCTCAAGAGCACGGGCGCGGGATTCTTCGCCTCGTTCAGTCGCAACAAAAAAAGCGTCACGCTCGACCTCGCGTCGCCCGAAGGGCTCGACGCGGCGCGGAAGCTCGCCGCCACTGCCGACGTCTTCCTCGAGAATTTCCGCCCCGGCGCGCTGGAAGCCAAAGGCCTCGGCTACGAGGCGCTGTCGAAGACGAATCCCCGCCTCATCTATTGCTCGCTGAAAGGCTTCCTCGCCGGGCCCTACGAGAAGCGCACCGCGCTGGACGAAGTGGTGCAGATGATGAGCGGCCTCGCGTACATGACCGGCCCGGTCGGGAAGCCGCTCCGCGCGGGGGCACCGGTGAACGACATGATGGGCGGCATGTTCGGCGCCATCGCGATCCTCGCGGCGCTGCGCGAGCGCGACATGACCGGCAAGGGCCAGTACGTGCAGAGCGGCCTCTTCGAGAACGCCGCCTGGCTGGTCTCCACGCACATGATGCAGCACGTGGTGAGCGGCAGGCAGCCCGAGCCCATGTCCGCGGGCAAGCGCGCGTGGGGCGTGTACGACATCTTCGAGTCCGCCGATGAGGTGCCCATATTCATCGGCGTGGTGACCGAGCGCCAATGGGAGATCTTCACGAAGGCGCTCGGCGAGCCCGAGCTGATGGACCCGGCGTACGCCACCAACAACCAGCGCTCGCTCGCGCGCGACGCGCTGATTCCGCTGGTGGGCAGGCTCTTGAAGAAGCATTCGATGGCGGAGCTGGAAAGGATCTGCGAAGAGGGCGGATTGCCGTTCGCGCCGATCCAGACGCCGTCGGACCTCTTCGAGGATCGCCACTTGAACGCGTGCGGCATGGTGGCGCTCACGATGCCCGACGGAAAGAAGACCGTGATCCCGGGGCTGCCCATGCAGTTCGGCGCGGAGCGCCTGCCGCTGCGATCGCCATTGCCCAGGCCGGGTGAGCATAACCAGGAGATCCTGGGCGCGCTCGGCGTGAAGATGCCGGAAGCGGCAAACTCGAACTGAGGAGAAGACCGATGATGAAGCGTGCGCTGATTCGCACGGCCTGCGCGGTTGCGCTTGCCGCCTTCCTGCCCGCCGCCGTGCTCGCGCAGGATGCATATCCCAACAAGCCGATCAAGCTGGTGGTGCCCTTTCCGCCGGCGGGCGGCACCGACGTGCTGTCGCGCTCGATCGCGCAGTCGATGGCGAGCGCCGCCAAGTGGCTCATCGTGATCGACAACAAGCCGGGTGCCGGCGGCAACATCGGCCTCGACTTCACCGCGAAGTCGCCGCCCGACGGCTACACCATCGCCATGGGGCAGACCGCCAACCTCGCGGTGAACCCGGCGCTCTACTCGACGATGCCGTTCGATCCGCTCAAGGACTTCGCGCCGATCGCGCTCATCTCCTCGCAGCCGCTGATCCTGGTGGTGGACGAGAAATCGCCGTACAAGACGCTGAAGGACCTGGTCGACGCCGCGAAGAAGAATCCCGGCAAGGTGAACATGGCATCGTCGTCCAACGGCACCATCGGCCACATCGGCGGCGAGCTCTTCCAGCGCCGTGCCGGCATCAAGATGACGCACGTGCCGTACAAGGGCGCGGGCCCCGCGGTCACCGACCTCATGGGCGGCAGCGTCGATTGCTTCTTCGGCAATACGCAGGCGGTGGGCGGGCTCGTCACCGCGGGGCGCTTGCGCCCGCTGGCCGTGACCTCTCCGCAGCGCCTCGCGAACTTTCCGAACGTGCCCACGGTCGCGGAGCAGGGCTATCCCGGCTTCGAGGCGGCCACGTGGAGCGGGCTCGTGGCGCCCGCGGGCACGCCGGCCGCGATCGTCGACAAGCTCAACGCGGCGGCCAACAAGGCGCTCGGCTCGAGCGAGATGAAGGCCAAGCTGCACGAGGACGGCAGCACGCCGCTGGGCGGCACGCCGCAGCAGTTCGCGCAGTTCATCAAGAAGGAACATGCGAAGTGGGGCGCCGCGGTTCGCGATGCGAACATCAAGCTGGATTGAGGACGCCGTGAACATCTCGAGAATCCTGGCGACATCACTGGCGGTCTTTGCGACCGATGGGCTGGCGCAGACCCCTTGGCCGCGGCAGGCGGTGAAGATCATCGTCCCGTACTCTCCCGGCGGCACGGTCGACTTTTCCGCGCGGCAGATCGCGCAGAAACTCACCGAGCAACTTGGCCAGCCCTTCATCGTCGAGAACAAGGTCGGCGCGTCGGGAACGATTGGCGTCGCGACCGTCGCCAAGTCGGCGCCCGACGGCTATACGCTGCTCGCCAACGACACCAGCTACGCGATGGTGCCGGCGCTCTTCAAGACGCTGCCGTGGGACCACGCCAACGACATCGTCGCGGTCACCACCATCCTCACGACACCGGTGGTGCTGGTGGTGCCGGCGGCCTCGCCATTCAAGAGCGCGCAGGAGCTGGTCGAATACGCGCACAAGAATCCGGGCAAGCTCAACTTCGGCTCCGGCGGCGTGGGCAGCTCCACGCACCTGAATGCCGAGATGTTCCGCAAGGAAGCGAAGGTCGAGCTCGCGCACATCCCGTACAAGGGCGCGGGCGAGGCGATGACCGGGATCATCTCCAACCAGGTCGACCTGCTGATCACCGCGTCGCCCACCGCGATGGGGCAGGTGAAGGGCGGCAAGATTCGCGCGCTCGCGGTGACGGGCGCCAAGCGCTCCGCCGCATTCCCCGACGTGCCGACCTTCGCGGAAATCGGCTTGCCCGGCTACACGGTGACCGGATGGTTCGGGCTCGCGGTGCCGAAGGGCACGCCGAAGGAAGTGATCGCGAAGATCCACGCGGAGACGGTGAAGGCCTTGGCGGATCCCGGGCTGCGCGACAGGATCCAGCAGCAGGGCGCGGAGCCCGGCGGCATGTCGCCCGAGGCGTACGGGAAGTTCGTGCGCGACGAGACGGTGCGCTGGAGCGGGCTCGCGCGCGGCGCGGGCGTGAAGCCCGAGTAGGCCGGTTAGAATCGCGGCCATGTGGAATCTCTCCTTCACGGCGCCGCAGGTGATCGAGGCGCGGGTGCTCACGCGCCTTCCGGATTCCTTTCGGCGCAAGCGCCGCACCGAGTGGTGCGACGCGAACAAGCCCGGCAGCGAGATCGACAGCTTCCTCGAGGGCCCCGCGTTCGATCGCGCCGGCAATCTGTTCGTCACCGACATTCCGTACGGGCGCATCTTCAGGATCACGCCCGCGCTCGAGTGGACGCTCGCGGCGGAGTACGACGGGTGGCCGAACGGCATGGCATTCCATCGCGACGGGTCGTTGTGGATCACCGACTATCGGCGCGGAATCCTTCGCCGTTCACGCGAAGGCGGGAATCCGGACACGGTCTTCGGCCATCGCAACAGCGAGTCCTTCAAGGGCGTGAACGACCTCACCTTCGACATGGCGGGCAATTGCTATTTCACCGACCAGGGGCAGACGGGGCTCCATGATCCGAGCGGCCGCGTGTACCGGTTGCGCGACACCGGCCATCTCGACCTTCTCATCGGCGGCATCCCGAGCCCGAACGGCGTCGCCCTCGATACGACGGGCAAGGCGATCTTCGTCGCGGTCACCCGCGCCAACCAGGTCTGGCGCGGGCCTCTCCTCGCCGACGGCTCGGTCACCAAGGTGGGCGCCTTCCGCACGTTCTTCGGCGCGAGCGGGCCCGACGGCATGGCGGTGGATGTCGAAAATCGCCTGGTGGTGGCGCATGCGAGCCTGGGCGGCGCCTTCGTCTGCAACGCGCGCGGCGAGGTCACTCACTTCGTGAAGAGTCCCGCGGGCTCGACCGTCACCAACGTCGCCTATCGACCCGGCACCGCGAAGCTGGTGATGACCGAATCGGAGACCGGATCGATCCTGGAAGCCGACCTTCCGGCTGCCGGCGCGCCGCTTTTCTCGCACGCGTAAAAGTGGTGTCAGGTACGACTTTCCGCGGGGCAGAAAGTCGTACCTGACACCACTTTCACTGGGGCGTAATTCCCGCGTCCCTGACGACCTTCACCCAGCGCGCGTTCTCGGCGCGCATGAAGGCGCCGAACTCGGTCGGCGACATGAGGCGGATCTCGGCGCCTTCGTCGAGGAGGCGCTGGCGGATGACGGGGTCGTTCACCGCCGCGGCGACGGCGGCATTGAGCTTCTGCACGACTGCGGCGGGAAGGCCCTTCGGTCCGACGAAGCCGGTCCACGTGCCGACGTCGAAGGCGGGGATGCCGAGCTCCGCCAGGGTGGGGACGTCGGGCACCGCGGGATTGCGCGCGCGGGAGGCGAGCCCGATGGCGCGCACCTTGCCGCCGCGGATCTGCGGAACCACCGCGGGCAGCGTCGCGAAATTCACCTGCGCCTCGCCCGTCATGATGGCGAGCACCGAGGGCGAGCCGCCCTTGTACGGCACGTGGATGATGTTCGCGCCCAGGCTCTTCACCAGCAGCTCGCCGGCCAGATGCCCGGGCGAGCCCACGCCCGACGACGAATAGAACGTCGGCGTCTTCGCGGCGAGCTCCTTCAATTCCGCGGGCGTCCTGAACGTGGTCCCGGGCGCCGCGATCATGATCATCGGGTACGAGCAGATCAGCGCGATCGGCGTGAAATCGTCGAGCGGATGGAATTTCTGCGTCTTGTAGAGGCCCGGGTTGATCGCGTGCACCGCCACCGTCGTCATGAAGAGCGTGTAGCCGTCGGGCGGCGCCTGCAGCATGAGCTCGGCGGCGAAGTCGCCCGCGCCGCCGGGTTTGTTCTCGATCACGATCGGCTGGCCGAGCTGCTCGCCCAGCTTCTGCGAAATGAGGCGGCCCACGACGTCGGTGGAACCGCCCGGCGCGTAGCCGATCAGGACCTTGATGGGTTTTTCAGGCCATGCGCCGAATGCGGACGTTGCGGCGAGGGCCACGGACGCGAGAGCGATTCTGAAGATCATCATTTGCCCTTGAACACGGGCTTGCGCTTCTCCATGAACGCGGTGCGCCCCTCGGCGTAGTCCTCGCTCTCGAAGCAGTCGAGGATGAGCTTCCTCGCAAGCTCCATGTCCGCGTCGTCCCTCTTCAGCACGTCGCGGATGATGCGCTTGCCGGCCTTGATGGTGAGCGGGGCGCCGCTGCTGATCGCGGTGGTGTACTCGGCGAGCAGCGCGTCGAGGCCTTCGGGCTCGGCCACGCGGTTGATGAGCCCGATGCGCAGCGCCTCGGCGGCGTCCAGGCGCCGGCCGGTGAAGAAGATGTCCTTCGCGAACCCGGGGCCCACAAGCTGCGTCAAGTTCTTCATCGCCGAATAGCGATACCCCAGGCCCAGGCGCGAGGCGGGAACCGAGAACACGGAATTGGAGGAAGCGATGCGGATGTCGCAGCTGATCGCCACGTTCACGCCGCCGCCGATGCAATAACCGCTGATGCAGGCGACCGTGGGCTTGCCGAACTCGTAGATGCCGGCGAGCGCCGCCTCGGCCATCGATTCGTAGCGCGTGACCGCTTCCTTCGCGGCGCGCATGTCCTCGAACTGCGAGATGTCCGCCCCCGAGATGAACGACTTGCCGCCTTCGCCCGACAGCACGACGAGGCGCACGTTGGCGTCCTTCCCGGCTTTCGCGAGGAGCGGCGGCACCGCCTCCCACATGTCCACGGAGAGCGCGTTGTGCTTCTGCGGGTTGTTGAAGCGGATGTGCAGCACGTTGCCGTCCATCCACGTCTTCACGCGTTCGGTGCTCGAGACGTAGCTCATGTCGTTCATCAGAAGACTCCGGCTGTTTTCATCTGCTTCAGGTCCTCGGGGTCGTAGCCCAGCTCGGCGAGGATCTCCTCGGAATGCTCGCCGCGCTTGGGCGCGGCGCGCGCGATGGTCGACGGCGTGCGCGTGAGCGTCACCGGCTGCCCCATGAGCGTCTGCTCGCCGAGGTGCTTCGAGGTCACCTTCTTGAGGATGCCGATGTGCCTCACCTGCGGCTCCTCGAAGACTTCCTTCAGGTTATTGATGCGCCCGCACGCCACGCCTTCCTGGTTCAGCTTGTCGATCCAGTAGTCGCTGCCGTGCGCGGCGAGGCGCTTCTCGATCTCGGCGTTCAGCCAGTCGCGATTCACCGAACGCCCGGACTTGGTCTTCGAGCGCTCGTCGGTGATCCATTCGGGCGCGCCCATCGTCTCGGCGAAGCGCTCCCAGATCTTGCCGCCGAAGACCGCGATGTTGATGAAGCCGTCCCTGGTCCGGTAGACGCCGGTCGGAATGCTGGTCGGATGGAAGTTGCCCGCCTGCCCGGGGATCTCGTGGTCGAGGGTCCAGCGCGCCGTCTGGAAATCCATCATGTACATCTGCGCTTCGAGGAGCGAGGTGTGCAGCCACTGGCCTTTGCCCGACGCGTCTCGTTCGAGAAGGGCCACGGTCACGCCATAAGCGGCGAAGATGCCCGCGCAGAGATCTGCGATCGGAAGCCCCACGCGCAGCGGTCCCTGGCCCGGCAATCCGGTGACCGACATGAGCCCGCCCATGCCCTGCGCGATCTGGTCGAAGCCGGGGCGCGTCGCATAGGGCCCGGTCTGCCCGAAACCCGAGATGCTCGCGTACACGAGGCGCGGGTTCACTTTCGAGAGCGCTTCGTAGTCGATCCCCAGGCGCGCCTTCACGTCGGGACGGAAATTCTCGAGCAGCACGTCGGCGGTGGCGACCAGCTTCTTCAGCGCGTCGATGCCCGCCGCCTCCTTCAGGTTCAAGGTGATCGAGCGCTTGTTGCGGTGCGTGTACTGGTAGTCGGAGCCTTCCTGGCCGCCGAGCGTGTCGTCGCCGCGCATGTGCTCGGGCATCTGCACCTGGATCACGTC
>WNFI01048386.1_pt1 | contig 94790 bp, 79 predicted proteins | sample 5400471 | NCBI WGS metagenome assembly WNFI01 (sample SAMN13153348, study PRJNA577476) | soil metagenome | isolation source: 100 cm saprolite on Douglas fir-dominated hillslope | place: USA:California | collected 2013-09-17 | reverse complement strand
CGGATCGTGGTCGCCATCTGCTCGACGATGCGGGGTGCGAGCCCCTCCGACGGCTCGTCGAGCAGGATGGTGCTGGGATTGCCCATGAGGGTGCGCGCGATCGTGAGCATCTGCTGCTCGCCGCCGCTCATACGTGCCGCGGGGCGGTCACGCATCTCGGCGAGGTTGGGAAAAATCTCGAACAGCCGCTCGGGCGTCCACACCGGTGCGCCGGCGCGCGGCGCCTGGCGTCCGACTTCGAGGTTCTCCAGCACGCTGAGCTCGCCGAAGATCCGCCGGTCCTCGGGCACGTAGCCGAGCCCCGCGCGCGCGATGACGTGCGAGGGACGGGCGGTGATGTCCGCCCTGTCGAACCGCACCGTGCCGGATGCCGGGCGCACGAGGCCCATGATGCTCTTCATGGTGGTCGACTTGCCGGCGCCATTGCGGCCGAGCAGCACCACCGTCTCGCCGCGCCGCACGCCGAGCGACACGTCGGCCAGGATATGCGCCCGGCCGTAATAGGCGTTGAGGCCTTGGACCAAGAGCAGCTCGCCGTCCATTCAATGGCTCCCGAACATCGCGCCGGAGCCGAGATAGACGTCCTGCACCGCCTTGTCGGCGCGCACCTGCTGTGGCGAGCCTTCGGCGATCAGGCGGCCGCGGCTCAGCACGATGATCCGGTCGGCATGCGCGAACACGACATCCATGTCGTGCTCGGTGAACAGCACCGCGATGTTGCGCGCCCGCGCGATGCGCGCCGTGAGCTCCATCAGCGCGATGCGCTCCTTGGGCGCCATGCCGGCGGTGGGCTCGTCCATCAGCAGGAGCCGCGGCTGGTTGGCCAGCGCCACCGCGAGTTCGACCCGCTTCAGGTCGCCATACGCGAGCACCCCGCAGGCGCGCGACGCCTGGTCGGCCATGCCCACCTGCTCCAGAAGCTCGAGCGCGTCCGTCGCGTGGAGTTGCACCGCCGGAGTCCACGGATCGGCCAGCCGGCGATGATGCGACAACAGCGCCATCTGCACGTTCTCGACCACGGTCATCGACGCGAAGGTCGCGGTGATCTGGAAGGTGCGCCCCACCCCAAGCCGCCACACAAGCCGCGGCGCCATTCCCGTGATGTCGCGGCCCTCGAACTCGACACGACCGGCGTCGGGACGAAGCTGACCGTTCAGCATATTGAAGCAGGTCGTCTTGCCAGCACCGTTCGGGCCGATCAGCGCCAGCATCTGTCCGGCATCGACGCCAAAGCTGACTCCGCCGACCGCCTGTACGCCGCCGAAGCTCTTGTGCAGATCGCGGACGGCGAGCACCTCGGTCATGGCTTCGCCCCGTGCCGCCGCGCCCACAGCCTCGCGACAAAGCCGGCGATACCTTCGGGGAACGCCAGCACCAGCAGGATGATCGCGAGGCCCAGCACGGCGCGCCAATATTCGGTGAGCCGCACCAGCTGCTCCTGCAGCGCCGAGTAGACGATGGCACCGACGATCGGTCCGCTGATCGTCTGCACGCCGCCCAGAAGAACCATCATCAGCGCGTCGACCGATTTCGAGATCGCGACATAAGTCGGGAACACGCTGCCCTTGAAATAGGCGAACAGGCCGCCGGCGACGCCGGCCACGACCGCGGCGAGGACGAAGGCGGCCCACTGGACCCGCATCACGTCGATGCCGATCGCCTCGGCGCGCAGGGGAGAATCGCGGGCGGCGCGCAACGCATAGCCGAACGGCGCATAGATGACCCGGCGCAGGAACAGCACGCCGATCGCGCACAAAGCCGCCGCGAGGTAGTAGTAGACGGTCTTGCCGGAGGCCCACGCATCCGGCCACACCCCGAGGATCCCGTTATCGCCGCCGGTGACCGCCACCCATTGGAAGGCGATCGACCACGCGATCTGCGCAAACGCCAGCGTCAGCATCGCGAGATAGACGCCGGACAGGCGCACGCAGAACCAGCCGAAGATCAGGCCAGCGAGTCCCGCCAGCACCGGGGCTGCGACCAGGCCCACCGCCAGAGGCGCCGCGGCGTATTTGGCGGCGAACGCAGCACCATACGCGCCGAGCCCGAAATAGGCGGCGTGGCCGAACGACGCCATGCCGCCCGGTCCCATGATGAAGTGCAGGCTGGCGGCGACGAGCACAAAGATCGCGATTTCGGTCAGCACCGACAGCGCGTAATCGCCGACCAGGGCCGGTGCCGCGATGATCAGAAGCAGGGCGGCGACACCGAGATATTTCAGCTCCTTCGGGGCGGCGCGCACCACCGGCTCGACGGTACCGGCACCGGTGGCGATCGCCGGCTTCCGTCCGAGGAGGCCGTAGGGGCGGACGATGAGAACCACCGCCATGACGAAGAAGCCGGGAACCAGGGTCATCTCGGAGAGCGACACGTTCATGCCGAAGACCTGGAACGCCGGCGCCAGCAGGAGAAAGGCCTGGAGCTCGGCGATCAGGAACGCGGCGAGATAAGCGCCGGTGAGGCTGCCCATGCCGCCGACCACGACCACGACGAACGCATCCGAGATCGTCGGCAGGTCCATGTTCAACGCCAGCGGCTGGCGCGGCAGCTGCAGGCCGCCGCCGAGAGCGGCCAGGAACGTGCCGAGGAAGAACACCGAGGTGAAGAGCAGCTTCTGGTCGACGCCGAGCGCCGCCACCATCTCACGGTCGAGGGTCGCCGCGCGCACCAGGGTGCCCCAGCGCGTGCGATGAAAGAGAAGCCACAAGGCGCCGAGCACCGCCGGCCCGATCGCGATCAGCAGCAGCTCATATTGGGGAAAGCGCTGACCGAAGATGAAGAGCGCGCCGCGCAGGCCGGGCGCGCGCGGCCCCAGCAGGTCCTCGGGTCCCCAGATCGCCAAGGCCGCGTCCTGGATGACCAGCACGACGCCGAAGGTGGCGAGCAGCTGGAAGAGCTCGGGTGCGGCGTAGATCCGCCGGAGAAGCAGGATCTCGACCGCGACGCCGACGACGCCGATGACCAGCGCCGCGAGCACGATGCCGCCCCAGAATCCGAAGGGTCCGTAGGGCAGACGCGTGACGATCGACCACGCGACATAGGCGCCCAGCATGTAGAAGGAGCCGTGCGCGAAATTCACGATCCGGCTGACGCCGAAGATGATCGACAGGCCCGAGGCGACGAGGAACAGCGACGACGCGCTGGCGAGCCCGTTCAGGAACTGGACGATCAGGAAATCCAAGCGGCGCGCCGGTGATTAGAGATAACTCCTCGTCCTGAGGAGGTCGCCCTTCGCTTCGAAGGGCGACCGTCTCGAAGGACGACGAAGATCAGCGGAGCCTCATCCTTCGAGACGCTGCTCTGAGCAGGAGCTCAGAGCAGCTCCTCAGGATGAGGCGCATTCATCAGCTCTGAGCCAAGCTCAGAGCGGCCCTCAGGATGAGGCACATTCGCTCAGGCGTCCTTCGGGCGCATTTCGCGGACCTCGGAATCGGGCGGGAGATACTTGGCGCCGTCGTAGTATTTCCAGTCGACCATCACGCCCTTGCCGTTCTTCAGCGCCGTCTTGCCGACGAAGCAGCCGAGGGTCGACTGGTGGTCGATCTTGCGGAACTCGACCGGGCCGAACGGGCCGCCGAACTTGAGGCCCTCCATCGCCGCGACCAGCTTCTCGCTGTCGAGCGACTGCGCCTTGCGGATCGCGTTGATGGTGGCGTTCATCGTGTCGTAGCCGACCACCGAGCCCAGGCGGGGATAGTCGTTGTACTTCTTCTGATAGGCGTCGCGAAACTTCACGTGCTCGGGCGTGTTGATCTGGTCCCATGGATAGCCGGTGACGATCCAGCCCTCCGGCGTCTCGTCCTTGAGCGGATCGAGATATTCCGGCTCGCCGGTGAGCACGCTGACGACCGCACGCTTCTCGAACAGGCCGCGCGTGTTGCCCTGGCGGACGAAGTTGGTGAGGTCGGTGCCGAAGGTGACGTTGTAGATCGCCTCCGGATTCGCCGCCGCGATCGCCTGCACCGTGGCGCCGGCGTCGATGCGGCCCAGCGCGGGGTACTGCTCGACCACGAACTGCACGTCGGGGCGCTTGCGCGAGAGCAGCTCCTTGAACCACTTCACCGCCGACTGGCCGTATTCGTAGTTGGGCGACACCGCGGCCCAGCGCTTGGCCGGAAGCTTCGCCGCTTCCTCAACCAGCATCGCCGCCTGCATGTAGGTGGAGGGGCGCAGGCGGAACGTGTAGCGGTTGCCCTGCGACCACACCATGGCGTCGGTGAGCGGCTCGCCCGCGACGTAGATCTTCTTGTTCTGCTTGGCGAAGCCGCCCAGCGCCAGGCCGATATTCGACAGGAAGCCGCCGGCGAGCACGTCGACCTTCTCGTTGTTCAGCAATTCGCCGGCGAGCCGCACCGCGTCCTCCGGCTTGCCGCCGTCGTCGCGGAAGATCGTCTCGAGCTTGCGGCCCATGAGTCCGCCGGCGGCGTTCACCTCATCCACCGCCATGTTCCAGCCGTTGCGGTACGGGTTCAGGAAGGCCGGCTGCGCGGTGTAGCTGTTGATCTCGCCGATCTTGATCGTGGCGCCCTGTCCGCGGACGATCGCCGGGGCGCCCGTGACCGCGACGGCCGCCGCCGTGCCGGCAAGAAATTCGCGACGTCTGATTTTCATTATGGCCTCCTGATTTGATTCCGTTTCGAGGGTTCGTTGTCCGTTCAGCGCAATCCGTCTTTGCCTTCGACCTGGTCGACCGTGAGGCCGCCGATACGCGGCAGCGGCCGGCCGCTGTCGGTGACGACGACCGCGACCACGATCTCCTTGGCGCGCGGCGCGTCGACCACGCGGATCTCCATGGCGTCGAAATGGCTGCGCACGAAGGCGGCGTCCTTGTGGCCGAGCGGCACGTCGATCGGCGTGCCGGGCCCGCCGCGCTTCTTCGCCGATGGCACCAGGGCAGCCCCCTTCTCGACCGCTTCGCGCAGCGGCTTGCCGAGGCGCGGATGGAGGATGGCGCCGGCGTGCTCCAGCTCGCCGTCCTCGCCGACGATCGCCGCCTTGCCGTAGCTCTCCGCCTCGCCGGGCTTGATGCCCAGCGCCGCGACCGCCTGGCGGCCGAGCAGCTCGCCCAGCTCCTCGCCGATCGCCATCAACGGCTCGAGATCCTCGACATACGCGCCGGCAAACGGATTGGCGATCACCGCGATGGCCGCCGCCTTGCGCGTCGGCGGCGTGATGGCGCGCTCGGCCTCGCGGCGGATTTCCTCGACGACGGTGATGAGCTTGCGGATCTGGACAGCCATGTGCGTCCTCTACATCAAATCGTCAGGCGGCGGCGAGGCGTGGCACGCCGGCGCCGACGGTGGCAAACCGGCGCTTCAATACCAGCACCGCGCCATGGATGAGTCCAGACCGTCGCAACGCCTGCGCGAGCTCGACGCCACCCTGCAGCGCTGTGCGGATCTCCGCGTCCGATAAAGGGCCCACATCGAGGGTGACCAGCCGCTCGCCGAGATCGCTGTCGGGATCGATGTCGCTGGCGGGGCCGCGGCGCACCGCCGGATGGCCGGGCAGGTCGACCGCGTTGGCGATGATCGTCGCCGCGGCGTCGGCGGCGGCGGCGTCGCGCGCCAGCACGGTCACCGCGTCGGCGATGCCCAACGAGAAGCTGCGGCCGCCCTGCCCCTTGGTCGCGCGCCCGGAGGTCGCGATGCCGCGCACCGGCATGTCCGAGGTGAGCACGATGGTGCCGTCGATCGCGGGGGCGGCGAGATCCGCGACCACGCCGCAGGTCAGGGTTTGGCCGGGTGCGAGATAGAACGCGATGTCGCCGCCGTCGTTCACGTAAGCGCGGTCTAAGGTGCGGCCGGCGAGCATTTGTTCCAGCATGTGATCGGCGACGGCGCCGGCGACCGCGGCCATCGGGGTGATGAAGTCGGCGGCGAATGGGGTGCAGGCGGAGATCATGCGTGTGGCGACCGCCCCCCTCACCCTACCCTCTCCCCCCATCAGAATGGGTGGAGAGGGGCAATTTTTTTGAGGCTCGCTCGCTTCAAAGCCCCTCGCCCGCACAGCGGGAGAGGGAGGGGCCCCTGCGCTGCGCCGCCGCGAAGCGCCGGCGGGCGCGAAGAAAGATTTGGGCGAAGCGGTGGGAGGGTGAGGGTCTTGCTCCGCTGGCTCGTGCGTCGCCGCCCCCCTCACCCGCTCGGACGGCGAACGCTCCACTGGAGCGTTCGCTGATCGTCCTCGCGCCTCTCCCCCCATCGGAATGGGTGGAGAGGGGAAAAAATTTTGAGCGCTCTTTTCATCGTCATGCCCGCCCCCGCCTGCGCGGGGGCAGGCTCCGGCGGGCATCGTGCCGCTGAACCCTGGATTCCCGCTTTCGCGGGAATGACGAAGGGAAAGCGGTGTGCGCAGCAGCTTCAGCTCTTGGACCAGCGTCGGCAGCACGTCGGGGAAGGCGGATGTGGCTTGGCGGTAGGCGGCGGCGATTTCGGCGGGGGCGCCGAAGGCTTCGATGATGAGGTCGATCGGGCCGTGGTTCAGGTGCAGGCGGCGGCCGAGCCTATGGGCTTGCGCGGTCATGGGCGCTCCAAGGGCCACGGATTGCCCTCGCGCCAGGGCTCGAGCTTCACGCGCTCGACGTCCTTCAAGCTCTCCAGCGGCCGCACGCGATCGGCGTAGCCGCCGAGGGCCCGGTAGTCGTCGAGGCGCAAGGTGAACTCGATCGGCGCCACGATCGCGGGTGTGGGCACATAGCCGAACGCGCCGTCGGGCATGGTGGTGACGTCGACCATGTAGGTGATGCCGCCGCCGGGCCAGACATGGACCGGTGCGCCGCCCGAGGTGACGCGGGTGAGCGCGGCGCGGACGGAGCGCGTGAGCCGCACCGGATTTTCGGTGACACCGGCGCGCAAGGAGCCGCCGGCGCCGGCCATGAACAGCACCGAGCACAACGCGGGCTCGCAGTTCTCGCCGATACGCTCGACGATGGCCTGGATCGGTTGGGGCATGGGCTGTGCCAGAGGCTTCAGGTCCTGATCAAGCACGAACCATGCCGCATGCTCGCCGGTGGTGCTGACCATGAGTACCCGCATGCCGGGCCACGCCGTCTTCGGATCGATCTTCTCGATGATCGACAAGGGCTCGGTGATGTCGGTGCCGCCCCAACCCGTCCCCGGGTTCGCCACCTGGAAGTAGCGGCCCGGCGTGGACTTGCGGCCGCGCACGCGCACACCGGCCGGGCGCATGTCGAGGAAGCGGCCCGCCTGGTGCTCGGTGAGCACGCCGGTGATGTGGTCGTCGACGACGATGACCTCGTCGGCGTGGTCGCGCCATTGCTGGGCGAACATGCCGATGGTCGCCGAGCCGCAGCCGACCCGCATGCGCTCCTCGCGCACGCCGTTGACGACCGGCGGCTGGCCGGCCTGCACCACCACGCTCGAGCCGCCGTCGATGGTGAGCTCGACCGCCTGCTTGTTGCACAAGGCGAGCATGGCGTCGCAGGTGGCGACACCCTCTTTCTTGCTGCCGCCGGTGAGATGGTGGACGCCGCCCAAGGACAGCATCTGCGAGCCGTATTCGGCGGTGGTCATGTGGCCGACCTGTTCGCCCTTGCTGCGCACGGGCGCGCATTCGGGGCCGAGATAGCGGTCGGTATCGATCTTCACCTTGATGCCGCAATAGCTGAACACGCCTTCGGTCACGACGGTGACCATGTCGACGCCGTCGACCTCGCTCGACACGATGAACGGGGCGGGCTTGTAGTCGGGATAGGTGGTGCCGGCGCCGATCCCGGTGACGAACGTGTCGGCACCCGAGATCAGCGAACCGTCCCAGGTCGGCGCCTTGAGAAAGGGGACCAGCCGGCCGGACTCATCGGCGAGGCGCCGCGTCACGACGACAGGATCCATGCGGGTCAGGCGTCCGGCGACGTTGCCGTAGCGGTCGCAGGCGCCGGTCTTGCCCGGCCGGATGCGGCACAGCACCGGACAGGCGTCGCAGGTGACGATGCCGCCATCGGTGGTCTTGGCGGTGGCGGCGTCGAGCGCCTCGGGCGCCGGGGTGTCGGTGCTGGCTTTGGTGGTGGTCATCCGCCTACGCTCCGAAGACGGAGCTTCGGCGGACAGGTCCGCCGTGGTTCTTTTTCCGTCATTCCCGCGAACGCGGGAATCCAGAGAAGACGAGACTGGATGCCCGCTTTCGCGGGCATGACGAAGAGAAGAAGGCCGGTCATCCGCCTACCCTCCTGTCATTGCGAGCGAAGCGAAGCAATCCAGAGTCTGGATCGCTTTGTCGCTGCGCTCCTCGCGATGACGGGTGTGTGTCATCCGCCTACGCTCCGAAGACGGAGCTTCGGCGGACAGGTCCGCCGTAGTTCTTTTTCCGTCATTCCCGCGAACGCGGGAATCCAGGGAAGACGAGACGGGATGCCCGCGTTCGCGGGCATGACGAAGAGAAGAAGGCCGGTCACGTGGCACCCCCCACCCGGGACTTCGTCCCGGCCTCCCCCGCAAGGGGGGAGGCATTTAAAATCGCGGCGCGGACGCGGTCGGGGGTGGCGGGGACGCGGCGGAGGCGCACACCGGTGGCGTGGCGGATGGCGGCGAGGATGGCCGGCGCGGTCGGAATCAAGGCCGGCTCGCCGATGCCCTTGGCGCCGTAGGGGCCAAGCGGCTCGCGGTCCTCGATGAGCAGGCACTCGATCTCCGGCACGTCGCCGAAGGTCGGGATCAGGTAGTCGTGCAGGTTCTCGGTGCGGCCGGGCAGGTACTCTTCCATCAGCGCCAGGCCGAGGCCTTGCGCGACGCCGCCGTGGATCTGGCCCTCGACCTGGGTCGGGTTGATGGCGCGGCCGACATCGTGCGCCGCGACGACCTTCAGCACCTTGACCGTGCCGGTTTCGGTATCGACTTCGACCTGGGCGATCTGCGCCGCGAAGCCGTACGTCGCGTACGGCACGCCCTGCCCGTCGTCGTCGAGCGGCGTGGTCGGCGGATCGAACGTGCCGGTCCCGGTGAGCACGTCGCCGCGATCGTTCGCTGCCAACGTCGCGAGCTCGATGACGCGAGTGGCGGCGCCGTCGCGCAAGGTGATCTTGCCGGGACCGAGTGCGAGCGTGGCGCCCTCGCCGACATTGCCGAGGCGGAGGATCTGCTTTCGCAGGTCCTCGCCGGCGAGACGCACGGCGTTGCCGGAGACGAAGGTCTGACGCGAGGCCGAGGTCTTGCCGGCATCCTCGGTGAGGTCGGTGTCGCCGGTGACGAGGCGGACGCTCGATACGGGCACACCCAGCGCATCGGCGCAGATCTGCACCATGATGGTGTTGGAGCCCTGGCCGATGTCGACGGCGCCGCTGTAGAGCGTGAGCGCGCCGTCGGCCGCGATGCCGACCTTCATGGTCGACGGGTTGGACAGCGACGTGTTGCCGATGCCGTACCACATGCAGCCGACGCCGACGCCGCGACGCGTGACACCGCCGGTGCGGCTGAAGGCTTCGGAGTCGGCGCGCAGCCGTTTCCAGTGCGGGCGCAGCGCGTCGAGGCAGAGCGGCAGGCCGGCGCTGGCCTCGAGCGTCTGCCCGGTGGCGGTGACCGAGCCGTGGCGCAGCGCGTTGATGGCGCGGAATTCCAGCTCGTCGATGCCGAGCGAGAGTGCCAGCTCGTCCATCAGCGCTTCGTGCGCGATCGCCGCCTGCGGCACGCCGAAGCCGCGGAAGGCGCCGGCCGGCGTGTCGCTGGTGTAGATGGCGCGCGTCGTGCACTTCACCTCAGGCACTTCGTAGGGGCCCATCGCATGCACCGGGACACGGTTGGCGACGGTCGGGCCCCACGACGCGTAGGCGCCGGTGTTGAAGTCGCCGTGGAACTCGACCGCGAGCAGCTTGCCCTTCGCATCGCAGGCAAACCTGGCGTCGATGCGGGCCGGATGGCGCTTCGGCGTCGACGCCATGCTTTCCGGCCTTGTGTAGGTGCAGCGGACGGGGCGCTTCAGGATCCAGGCGGCGGTGGCGATCAAGGGCTGCAAGGACAGGTCGAGCTTGCCGCCGAAGCCGCCGCCGACCGCGGTCGGGATGATCCGCACCTGGTCCGGCCTGAGCCCCATGATCAGCGCCATCTCGTCGCGGTCCATGTACGGCGTCTGGGTGCAGGCGGTGATCTCGATGCGGTCGCCGACCCGGCGCGCGAAGCCGGCTTCCGGCTCGATATAGGCGTGCTCGACGAACGCGGTCTCGAAGCGGCCCTCGGCGACGGCTGCCGCCTTGGCCATGGCGACTGGCGGATCGCCGCGCACGACGCGGCCCTTCACCAGCACGTTATCGGGCTTCGCGTCGTGGAGCGCCGGGGCGCCGGGACGCATCGCGTCGTCGAAGCTGAGCGGCGGCAAAGGCTGCCACTCGATCGGCAGTTCTTCGTCGCGGATCGCGACGATCGTCGGCTCGTCGCCGACCAGCGCCGCGACCGCCTCGCCGCGATGGCGCACCAGGCCTTCGGCGAGGGCGGGCTGGTCCTTGCCGGTGGGATAGATGCCATAGAGGTTCTGGCCCGGGATGTCCTTCCAGGTGAGGATCTTCACCAGGCCGGGATATTTCTGGTGCAACGCTGCGAAGTCGCCGAAGGAAAAGCGGGCACGATGATGCGGCGAGCGCACGGCGCGCAGCACCAGCGCGTCGGCCGGCCAGGCGTCGGCGCCGAACTTCTCGCTGCCGGTGAGCTTGGCGAGGCCGTCGGTCTTCGGCAGGCGGGCGCCGACGGCGTGGCCGGCCGGCGGCGCGGTGGTCTCGGCGGATGCGCCGACGGCGAGCACGGCCTCGACGATCTTCCGATAACCGGTGCAGCGGCAGAGCACGCCGCCCAGCGCGTCGAGGACCTGGGCTTCGGTGGGCTTGCGGTTGCGCGCCAGCAGATCGTCGGCGGCCATCAGCATGCCCGGCGTGCAGATGCCGCACTGGGCCGCACCGTGGGCATGGAAGGCGCGCTGCAGTTGGGTGAGGCGGCCGTCGCGGCCGAGGCCTTCGACGGTGACGACGGCGCGGCCGGCGACCTGCGCGGTGGCGACCAGACAGGCGCAGACCTGGCGGCCGTCGAGGCGCACGGTGCAGGCGCCGCAATCGCCGGCGTTGCAGCCGATCTTGGTGCCGGTGAGGCGCAGGTCCTCGCGCAACGTGTCGGCGAGCCGCCGCGCCGGGTCGACCGCGACGGCGACGGCGGCGCCGTTCAAGGTGAAGGAGATGGGGGACGTCATCGCCACCAAGCCCCATCGTCATCCCGGCCGAGCCCCGCAGGGGCGAGAGCCGGGATCCATCGTGCCAGCGGCGAGATGGATCCCGGATCGCGCTGCTTCGCAGCTTGTCCGGGATGACGAGTGAAAAACGTCATTCGAAGAGTCCCTCGTCCTGAGGAACCCCGCGCATTCGCATGCTTCGAGACGCTCCCATCCTGAGCCGCGCCCTCACCCTTCGAGACACTTCGTTCCTCAGGATGAGGGCGCGGAGTCGAAGGACGCTCCTCAGCATGAGGGCGCGGGGTGTCTCGAAGGACGAGGCCGCTTGTCCGGGATGACGAGAAAGGAACGTCATTCGCCGCTCCCCCACCTCACCCCGGCCCTCTCCGCCCCCTGGGGCGGAGAGGGAGAGTTGATTAGGGCCACTTCTGCGCATCATCCGCTGCTCCCCCACCTCACCCCGCCCTCTCCGCCCCTGGGGGCGGAGAGGGAGAGTAGTGTCCTTCGGACCACGGTCAGGGCAGCGTCGCGGCGGTAGGTGGCGGTGCCGCGGACGTCGTCGATCGGGGTCAGCGCGTCGAGGTGGCGCGGGGACACGAGCTCGGCGAGGCTGGGATCGAGGGCGCGGCCGACGAGGTCGCGCTCGAGTGCCGGGAGGCGCTGCGCCACCGCCGAGCAGGCGCCGACGGCGATTCGGGCCGCGGCGATCCTGCCGTCGGCGATCTCGACCACGGCGCCGACCATGGCGATGGAGATCACCAGGTATTTGCGCGCCCCCAGCTTCAGGAAGGTGGAGCGCGCGGGCTGACGCGGCTTGGGGATCCGCAAGGCCAGCACCAGCTCGTCGGGGCGGCGGATTGTGCGGCGGTTGCCGGTGACGAAGTCGCCCACCTTCACCACGCGCGAATCGCGGGCAGAGGCCAGCTCCACCTCGGCGTCGAGGGCCAGGAGGTTCGGCACGCCGTCGGCGGCGGGCGAGGCGTTGCAGAGATTGCCGCAGATTGTGCCGGCGTTCTGGATCTGCACCCCGCCGATTTCGCGCGCGGCGAGCTTCAGCCCGTCGAACAGCGGCGGCAGGTCGGCCTCGATGAGGTCGGTCCAGGTCATCAGCGCGGGGATGCGCCAGTGGGCGGACGGCTCGGCGATGCGCCGGAGCCCGGACAGGGCGGTGATGTCGAGGATGTCGTCGTCCTGCGGGCGGCCGACCCGCGCGGGATAGAAATCGGTGCCGCCGGCCAGGACCACGCGCGGCCCGGCGGCCAGCGCCGCCAGGGCATCGGTCAGTTGCGTCGGCCGCAAGTAGCTAGCCACCGGGCCCCCGATCAGGAGATCGTTCGTACACGTATAATTGACCGCGCCGCCGCTTCCGTCAAGAGCGGAAGGTGGATTAACCACGGAGACGCGGAGAACACGGAGGACTGAAAGAGACTTGTCCGAACTCCGTGCCCTCCGTGTCTCCGTGGTGAACTCTGCCGTGGATGCCCCGGACAAGCCCGGACAAGCCGGGGCATGACGGGGAAGAAAGGGCGGCGGACTTTTCTCCTGCCGTGGATGCCCGGAACGAGTGTCAACGAGTGCGGGCTTGACGGAGAAGGGAAAGGCCCGACGCGGGCACGTCCTTCGAGACGGCTGTCGGCGAGGAACGCCGACAGCCTCCTCAGGACGAGGGGTTTTTTCTTCGGCCGAATTAAAAGAGTCCTCATCCTGAGGAGCGGGCCTGAGCGAAGCGAAGGCGAGCGTTTCGTCCTTCGAGACGCTTCGCTCCTCATCCTTCGAGACGGTCGTCGGAACGACCTCCTCAGGACGAGGTCACTTTTTTTAGGAGGAGGCTGTCGGCGAAGAACGCCGACAGCCTCCTCAGGATGCGGGGCAACTACGTAAAATTCCCTAGGGATTGTGCAGACACAGGTAGGCGGCGGTAACTGGTCGTTAAGCGTGAGCGCGTACGGTCCCGCGACATGCCCGACGCCGGACACTCCGACTCCGCCCCTGGGATTCGCCAGGAGCGCGACCGCTTCGTTGCCTTCGCCTTTGCCGCCGCCGACCTCTTGCTCGAGGTCGACGCGGAGGGGCGCATCGGCTACGCCGCCGGGGCGCTGAAGAGCCTCACCCATCACGACGCGGCGTCCCTGACCGGCCGCGCGTTCACCGAGCTGCTCTGCGATTCCGACCGGGCGCTGGCCAAGGTGCTGCTGGCCTCGCTGAAGGACGGCGGCCGGCTGTCGCCGATGCTGGTGAAGCTGGCCCCGCCGACGTCGCTGAACGTGGTGCTGGGCGGCTGCCGTCCGCCCGAGTACCAGAGCCACCAGATCACGATGACCGTGCTGCCGGCGCGCCTCGCGGTCGAAGAGCGGCCGGGGCCGCGCGATCCGGCGACCGGCCTCTTGGCCAAGGACGAGTTCGCCCGGGTGGCCGAGGAGAAGCTGCGCCAGCCTGGCCCGTTCCGGCTGTCGCTGGTCGAGGTCGGCGGCCTGGAGCGGCTGCGCGAAGACGTCGACCAGGAGCTGGCCGCGGGCTTCGTCGCCGCGGTCGGACGGCATCTGCGCCAGCAATCGGCGGACGGCGATACGGCGGGGCGGCTCGGCGAGGGGAAGTTCGGCGTCATCCACGACGGCGGCTTCGATGCCAGTACCTTCGAGCGCCAGATCGCCGACCTCGCGGCCGCCGCCGACATCGACGGCGTCACGGTCGACGCCAACGACGTCGAGCTGTCCCAGGGCACGCTCAGCGAGACCGACGCGGCGCGCACCCTGCTCTACGCGTTCAACAAGTTCTCCACCGCCAAGCGCGGCGAGTTCACGCTGGCCTCGCTCGGCGACGGGTTCAAGCAGCTGGTGGCCGAGACGGCGGCGCGGGTGCGCGGCCTGCGCGGCACGCTCGACGCCAAGGAATTCTCGATCGTCTTCCAGCCGATCGTGGCGCTCCACACCCGCAAGCTGCACCATTTCGAGGTGCTGTCGCGCTTCACCGGCGGCGGCCCGGCCGAGATGGTGCATTTCGCCGAGCAGCTCGGCGTGGTCGCCGAGTTCGACCTCGCGGTGTGCGAGCGGGCGATCAAGGTGCTGACCGAAGCCCGGTGGGACGCGAAGGGGGCGGAGGCCCGCCCGATCCTGGCGGTGAATTTCTCGGGCCGGTCGCTGGAAAGCGAGATCTTCGCCGGCGAGCTCGACGCGCTGCTGAAGGCGCATACGGACCTGGCGCCGCGGCTGATGTTCGAGATCACCGAATCGATGCTGATCACGCGCATGACCGAGGTGCAGGCCCTGGTGAACAGCCTGCGCCAGCGCGGCTTTCGCATCTGCCTCGACGATTTCGGCGCCGGCTCGGCGTCGTTCCACTACCTGAATTCGTTCGCGGTCGACTTCGTGAAGATCGACGGCAAATACGTGCGCAACGCGCTCGACTCCAGCCGCGACCGCGCCTTCCTGAAGGCGATGGCGTCGCTGTGCCAGGACCTGGGCACGGCGACCATCGCCGAGATGATCGAGACCGAGGCGCAGGCAAGGCTCATCACCGAGCTCGGCGTCGGCTTCGGCCAGGGCTACCTGTTCGGCAAGCCGGCGCCGGAGCTGGCCGTGGTCCCGCGGACCCCGCTGTCGAAGACGTTGCCGGCCCGCGCGGCCGCCGCCCTCGCCGCGGCGCGCGGCCGGCAGCCGGGGAGTTTGTTGAACTGGAAGTGACCGGCTGATCATCAGCCGGTCATCCCCTGAAAGCGGGGATCCATCGCGCCGCCGCTTCATTGCTCGAAGACTGAAGATGGGTGCCCGGGTCTCGGCGGCCGCTTGCGCGGCCGTTCGCCCGGGCATGACGGAGAAGACACCCGAAGCGGGTTGCCTGTTGTCGTGAGCTCCCGTGCCCATAAGGGCGCGCGGCTGCAGTCGCAGCCGTGATCTGAGGTCCGACGAGGCGTCGGACTGTCGTTTGGGGGCGCCCCCTGAAAACGGTGCAATACTGCAATTGTTTTCGCAAGGCCCTGATGCGGCTGGCGAAAAGTGATGTCCGAGAATTGCACCCGGCGAAAGCGCGCATGCAATTGTTTGCTCCTCTTCTGCTGGCCTGACAGCAACGTGAACCGTGGATCCTCGGGTCTCGGCAGCGGCTTGCGCCGCTGTTCGCCCGAGGATGACCCTCGGATCAAGTCCGAGGGCAGGCTCCGAAGAGCAGCCGGAGCGGCTGGGGGCGTCCCCCTCAAACCGGTGCAATACTGCAATTGTTTTCGCAAAGCCCTGATGCGGTTGGCGAAAAGTGATGTCCGAGAATTGCACCCGGCGAAAACGCGCATGCAATTGTTGCTCCTCTTCTGCTGGTCTGACGCCTGAACAACGACCAATCCTCGGTTCGGATGCATCCATTCCTCGAGTTAGTCGTTGTCTGGGCAACTGGGACGAGGGCTGTTCATGGATGATGATGACGATCAACACCCGTTTCGCGACGCGCTGATTCGCCGGCTGACCGGCTCCGAGGAGGACGCGGCGGAGCGCGAGGCGCGCCGGATCGCCTATCTGGACGCGGCGCGGCCGATCGCGGAGAGCGCCAACGTCTATGCCGCGGTGGTCGAGGCGATGCGGCGGCGCGGCTTTGCCGGCGACGCGCGGCAGGCGGAGCTGCTCTACACCGTCTTCACCTCGCGCCTGCTGGCGCAGCCGATGAATGCCCTGATCAAGGTGCGGTCAGCGGCCGCCAATCCGCCGCTGCTCGACCGCACGCTCGAGATGTTCACCGCCGACCAGGTCGAGGTGAGAAGCGGCTTTTCGGCGAAGGCGATCGCTTATGGCGGGCCAAACCTGCGCCACAAGGTCCTGCTCGTGAAGGAGGCGGGCGGGCTCAGCGGCCGCGACGGCGACATGCTGATGCGGAGCCTGATGGCGGAGCGGCAGATCCGGTGGGAGGTGGCGCGGTGCGAGGGGACGCGCTGCTACACCGACGAGGTGACGCGCGAGGGGCCGATGGCGCTGGTGCTGATGACGACGAAGGACAGCTTCGGCCATGAGGACGAGACGGCGCATCTGCTGCCGATCGTGACCCGGGACACGCGCGCGGACACCGACGCCGCGATGGCCGAGATCGGCCGGCGCTTTGCCGGGGGGCCGCCGGCGGATGCGGCCGAGCTCGCCCCCTGGCAGGCCTTCCAGGAGGTGCTGGAGAGCTGCTCGCGCGAGGCGATCATCCCGTTCGCGGCGGCCCTCGGCCGGCTGTTCCCCGCGCGCACCGCGCGCGCCCGGTCCTGGTTCGAGCAGCTGCTGACGGCGGTGGCGACCTCGGCTCTCCTCCACCAGTTCACGCGGGAGCACGAAGCCTCCGATGAGGGGGACGGGGCGGACGAGTTCGGCCGGGTGATCGCGACCCTGGACGATTACGCGCACGCGCGGCGCATGCTGGAGCAGCCGCTCGCCGACGCGGCCGCCGCCGCGGCGCCCCCGGGTGTGCGCGAGCTGGTGGACCACCTGCGCGACCAGGCGCCGCCGGGAGGCCCCGATGACACGGGCAAGGACGGCGAACCGCACGGGCTCGACCTCACCGAGCTCGCAGCCCTGATGAACGTCGACAAAGCGACCGCGCAACGCCGCGCCGCCAAGGCGAAGGAGCTCGGCCTCGCCGTCGATCTCGGCGGCGGGCGGGGACGGCCGTGCCGGCTCCTTCCTGTGGAGTACATGCGCGACGATCTCAACCTGCTGCCCGCCGTCGGGAATATCGAGGCGGAAATGCGCAGCGAACCCAGTGCGCAGGCCCGGGCGGAGAAACGGGCGTAGCAAGCGGCGCACCGGAGATGGGGGCAGCGCCGAGCCGCGCCACACTGAGAACAAGCGCACCGGCTTAGCGTTGAGGGAACTTTTAACTATACTGCTGCGGCTTAGGGGGAATCGAAAACCAATTAGGCATCAACCGGAGGATGCATCTGCTCCTGACAACGGAGCATATCGCCGCCTCCAGACGATCAATCGACCCAACGCAAGCGGTCATGGTGTTAAGAATGAAAAGCAAACCGGAAAAGCCAGCTCATTCCCTGCCGGCCATGAAGGTCCACCAATGGATCCCCAAATGGGACGAAGTTATCTTCGATCCTAAAATTTTCCAGGCCCAACCTGGAAAGAAACACTTCTATCTGTTCTCGATCAGAGCGAGCCATCTTAAGGCGCTCACCGGTGTTTATCGCCGCTCAGCGGCGAGTGGACCGCGGGCCCTAGACCCCAACGTGCAACGCGGTCACGAAGAACCACGTTCCGACATGATACGTGAGTTCGTCCAATTCGGCTTTCCATGGTGCGAAATGTCAGAAGCAAAGCGCAGTGCGTCAGGCGCCGATGATCTACGCAAACCAGGATGGTTACCCACCGCAATAATCGTCAACATTCTCCCGCCGAAGTCGAAACGTAACGGGATTGAAATCCCTGAGGACGATTTGGTCAGCGTGGAAGACAATGGTGCAAGCGCGGTTCTTAAGCTGCCAAAAGGATTTTCTGGGTTCGGCTGGCAGCCGGAAAAAGTTTTCCCTTTGGAAGTAATTGATGGCCAACATCGACTATGGGCCTTTGACGGCATCAACTTACACGATGAATTCGAACTACCGGTCGTAGCCTTCTACGGCTTGGATCGTGGATGGCAGGCATATCTCTTCTGGTCGATCAATATAACGCCAAAAAAAATCAACCGTTCGCTCGCGTTTGACTTGTATCCCCTTCTTCGTCAGCAGACGTGGTTAGACAAGTTTGCGGGGCACTCCATTTATCGGGAAACCAGATGCCAAGAGCTCGTGGAGGCTCTGTGGTCACACCCAGAGAGTCCGTGGCACGGCCGCATAAACATGCTTGGCGAAGCAAAGAAGGTCCGAGAATACAAAGGTCCAATGGTCACGCAAGCTGCGTGGGTGCGATCACTGTTCCATACGCTTGTGAAGCATTGGGAGGGCCAAGACAGAAAGCTCGGCGGACTATTTGGAGCCCCGCGATCTTTCGACGAACCGGTGTTGCCGTGGAATCGTCCAATGCAGGCAGCCGTCCTGATCCATGCAGGCGATTCGGTCAGAAGGAATGTCGCAGAAACGACGGCTCCTTGGGCGAAGTACCTCAGAAAGTTCGAGCATCCCGATCTCTTTGATGATGATGACCCGGCATTCTACGGTGAGTATTCGTTGCTCAGCACGGATCAGGGCGTAAGAGGTTTGCTTTTCATTCTGAACGATTTGCTCGTTATTAATAGCCGAGAGCTGGAGCTATCTGAGTGGCGCTGGGATGACGTTGTGAAGGCGGTTCCCAGCAAATCAGACAAGAAGAAAGTGGGGACGTCGCCCACAGCGACGGAAGAGGAAACAGTCTCGCTGGCATTGAAGTCGTTCTCAAAGACTCAAGCTGCTGCGTTCATAGATCACATTGCGCATGATCTAGCCGAATACGATTGGCGTACATCGGCGACGCCCGATTTACCCGATGACGTACGGCTTAGACAGGCGGTGTTTCGCGGCAGCAGCGGCTATAAAGAAATGCGGCTTGGACTGCTTCAGCACCTTGCGCGGCGCAAGGGACCGGTTTCGAGAGTGGCCCGTGATACACTTGAAGCATTGGCGGATTAATGGCGAACGTCCGTATTACAAGCGCCGCCAAAGCCCTTCTTCGCGCTGCTGCCCGAAGCGAAATCGAAGCGTACTTTGCTGGCTTGACGCCCGCGGCGCGGCAGCAGAGGTGGATCCGCGCGGGAAATCGTTATCGCATATCGTGCATCAAAACGTACGAGGATGACCTCCGGAACAATACGGTCAACGACTCTGATCTCATCGCCTATGTGGCGGGTTCCGGACCAACTCATGTAATCGATGCCTGGAGCAGCTTGTCTCGCGCTGTTGAAGCAGCATTACGTGGGGACAACTATAGCGCCGTCCATTTTGCGTACTATGCGGAACTTCGTGCCGCTGTAGCACTTCTTGCCTGCGAGGGCATTGGAATCTTCAGCCGGCACCACCCGATTGTTCAAAAGACCGGCAGGACTTCGCCAGGGATCAAAGTTCAAAAGCGAAACCGAACTACTGGCCAATTCGGCGGTTCAGAACCCGCGGCCACTCACCTAGCGGTGTGGCTTGCGCTGAAACATTGGGCGTCGTTGAAGTCTGCGTCGGAGCTTCTCGATGAGTTAATTTTTCCGGCAGGTGTGTCCGTCAGCGATTGGGCGACAGCATGCGGCAGAAAGGTTCCGAGCCGAGCGATAGCGCAGACGTGGTTGACGACCTGGGGACTGGACCTCAGCGTTCTCGACGACGATCACAATAGTCGGAACCTCGCCAGCTATCGACCGTTCGAATTTCGTCGTTCTCCTCCCCTCGATGCCGTTGAGGTCGTGGAATTCGTAGAGGAGTTATGGCGCGCTTTTGAACCCAGCATTGGCTCTAGGTTCCAGACACTCGAACGTTTGTTGCTACGGCGGACCCTTCGGAAGCTCGGAGCTGCGAACCCAACGCAGGCTCAGATTGAAACTTTAGGCATCGACAGCGCACTGGCCGCGCAGTGGGAAGCGTTCTTGGCTAATCACGACGACCCGAAGCTGTTCGATCTCGCCGAACAGCCTGGTTCCGTTGATGATCCCAGATGTCATCTGCAAATTATTTCCCGCGCCGCACTCCTCTTGTACGTCGCTACCGGCGCCGCTCGTCGCCTCCTCACAGAGGCAACGTACGACCGAAATACAATTCAGTTCTGGTGGAGGCAGCACGGCCAAAGACGTGGACTTTGGGATGATGCGCAAAGTCCGGCCGATCCGCTTGAGCTCTGGGCGGATATAGAGCCTAGCCTGGATGCGGCCCATGCTTGGCGGAACAGCCCCGGCGCCGCGACCGCTTCAATACGCACTTGGCGACGAACTCATGCTGCTGTTCTTGACGATTTCGGTGGTATTGAGCTTGCCGGCATTTGGGGCCTGATCCCATGAAGTACATGGGCTCCAAAGCAGCGATGCTCCAAAACGGACTAGGAGAGACTCTTGCTACGGAGATAAACGGCCACAAGAGGTTCGTCGACGTGTTTGCTGGCTCCGGTGCGGTAGCAGTTCATGTGGCGCGGCGGTTCAAGATCAAAGTCCTTGCTTTTGATCTTCAGCACTATAGCGTTTGCTTGACCCAATCGGTCCTCGGTCGAAGGGGCGAACTCGATTGCAGCTTTTTGTCGACATGGGCGTCCAGAGCCGCGAAAGAAGTTGCCAAATACAGCGTTCCACCGTCGCGCAATCTCACACGACAAGTCGTCTCCGAATGGCGCGCATGGTGTGAGGATCGCGGTGATCTACCGATCACTCGCGCATATGGCGGTCATTACTTTAGCCCCCAACAATCGGTCTGGCTCGATGCATTTCGACGCTGCCTGCCTAGCGCAGAACCGGAGCATACGGTAGCGCTCGCTTCCTTAATCCAAGCGGCCAGCAGATGCGCAGCAGCACCGGGACATACTGCACAGCCCTTTCAGCCAACGCGAACCGCCAAGCCCCATCTGGGGGAAGCTTGGGCGAAAAACATTGAGATCTGTGTCAAAAATATTTTGCCGAGCATCGCTGATAAATTTGCTTTGCGCGAGGGTCATGCTGAGGTCAAGGACGCAAATGTTGCCGTTGAGGACTTGACGGACACCGACCTAGTTTTTATCGACCCCCCTTATTCGGGCGTTCACTACAGCCGTTTTTACCATGTGCTCGAAACAATCGCGCTCGGTCAGGCGGGCGAAGTATCCGGGGTGGGACGTTATCCGCATCGCGACCGCCGCCCCTGGTCTCAGTACAGCGTGAAGTCAGAAGCGCCTACGGCTTTAGATGATCTACTGGAGTCCGTAGCAGCTATGGGCGCCACGGCAATTTTGACTTTTCCTGATCACGACTGTTCGAATGGACTTTCTGGTGAACTCGTCCGCGAGATTGGCAGCCTGTATTTCGATGTTCGCCATCTAACGGTCGACAGCAAGTTCAGTACGCTGGGCGGAAGAAGTGCTGAGAACGGCAGGGCAGCACGCCACCAAGCTGATGAACTCATTCTTTGCCTAAAGCCCAAACGTGGGCGGCGAAGTCCCAGTAGAGCGCGGTCCAGTCGTGATCTGGCGAAACAGGGCGGCTCAAAGGCCGAATGAACCTGAGGTTCCTCACAATCGTGGTTCCGATGCCCACCCGCTTGTCGCATAGTCCCACAGTTCTGTTTCGCTGCGGAAATCTAACCCATCTCGAACAAAAAAGAGGGTGCGTTTCTCTGGATGATTCTCCCGCAGCTCAGAGAAGAAGTTTTTCAGCGCTTCATTTTTTACGTTGGGAGACCCTTTACCCGTCACAGCGCACACGAGCACGCTCGGGTAACGTTGATGTGGCACTTCCATCGTCGCGAACATAAACCCCGATCTCGCGCGGCCGTGTCCGCGAATTGTCCGACAGCCGCTCAAAATGTCCTTCTCGAATCTCAACTGCCCATCCAAGGGAACGTTGAGGAGGTCGTAAACTATTGCCGTCCAACCTTGAGGACGGCGTTTTTCAACATGTTCAATAAGACGGTCCCAAAACGCGGATGTTCGCTTCGGAAGTGCGACGGTCGGGTCATAGCAAAACTCACCTTTCTGATAAAACCTCAGAAGGTCGGAAAGGCCGTAGATGGCGCAGACGCGTTTTTCACGTTCGCGTCCCTTTAGTCCCACAAAACCGTTCTTCAGATACATCGCGATCAGATCCAGTTCGTCCGCGATAAACTCAACCTCATCTTCGAGTTCCTCGCGCCGGAGAAGATAGTGGATACGCGCGCTCTCCATGTTTAGGAGGTTGCATAATTGATCGAGGTCTCCAATGGTAACCGCCGGCATCGGCTGCGCACCCGCGGCTGTAATTCGTTTGTAGATAGTCTGGGATAGCCCGGCGCTCGTCGTCGTAAGACGCTCCAATGAGACGCCAAAGCGAACCACCCGCTTGATAGCCGCTCTGTCAACCGTCTTTACCGCGCCGTCGACACGGAATTCAAACACGCTACTTTGTGGATGAAACACTTCGCGCAGGCGCCACGACTGGACAGCGGCGGCAATTAGAAGGCCATCAAGGTCCTGCATCAATCGCGTGCTACCCCGCCGACCTTGCGCGCTGAGCGAGCCCCCCTTTGCCTCGAAGATGATCATTAGTTCATCAATGAGAACGATGGCGTCGGTTTCGTACTCTTTGTTGTCTCTGGGATCGACCCACTTCGCGTTTCTCAATATCTCGCCGCTCGGTATCAGGCGCCGCAGGAGATCGTCCATTTCGCGTTCGAGAATTCGACCCCGAGCTTGACCGAGCTTTTCAAAAAAATTCGGCATCCGGCCATTCAAGATTTTTCCGCAGAGATCGAAATGAAAGGCGACAAAGGTGTTTGGATTGAAACAAAATGTTAGATCTGCCTCGGAAACCAATGGTCTGGCCCATACGGGATTGTCTAGATGAAGATGCTCAAGCTTGTCCTGCGCCAACGACGCAGACCCACAACTCCATTGCCCGACGAGGTTCGAAAACAGCCCTAAAGATGTTTCCATCTTGCTTGCAAATAGGTCTATTGGAAGCGCGAAGGCGGTAAGCCAGCTCGAAAAATCCGGCCGCGCCTCACCGGATAACCAGCGTCCACATTCCAGAACAGCACTCTCCGCCTGAATGGTGATGAACGTCGCGACAGCAAACGCAAGTCGCGAAACGTCATGAAATGTGAAATTGAATTCCGCACATCTAGCCGAACCGAATTCCTTCGCAATTCCTGTATAAAATCGGAACGCTTGGTTTGGATAAAATGTATGCCGGACATGCAGCGTGTCTGAACGACGCCTAGCGTAAAGAAGGGCTTCATCTCCGGTGGCAGGCTTCGACGTCGCATCAAGAAAAAGCAACATGTGTAGCTTCAATTGTTTCGCGACATACAAAATGTCCTCGCTCGTGGGTACCCTACTTCCACGTGGAAACTTCAGGTAGATGGCCTGCGCTAGCTCAAGCTCGGCCTCAAGAACCCCGGTTTCAGTTTGCTCCGCTCGTATCGCGCAAAATCGCATTGCTGCAAGAGCCACCAGGATTATAAGTCCATCGCATTCTGCAAATTTCTCTACGACAGCCGCCGTTGCGGCTTCGTAAAGTCTCTGCCGTTCTAGTGGGTCGCTAGGAAGCGACGGAGTGTGATCGGCGCCGTACCAAGCCTCTTGCGGCAGATTCATGATCAGTTGCGTATCGAGTAAGCTCCAGGGACGGCTACCTTTGCTCATGATCTGGTGGACAAGCCATTACGGATTCTGGCGGATTGTCTTCCAGCCCCTCGACTTCGGCATCCCATAGTTGGACCAAGGGACCGGCTCTCGGCGCAAATGTTCGCGTTGGAGAAAATTTACGATGTGCAGAAAAAATTCGACAAACAGGTATTCGGCATCTTTCTCGATATTTTTTCCCTGTCGTCTGATTGGGTTAAGAATGCCCCTACTCTCGACGAAAATTCTGTCGATGACAGATGGTCGAGTCTTCTCTTCGCTGGCGACCTGCTCCAGGCGCAACAGTTCCTTGGTTAGCCAGTCTGACGAGGAAAGATCCGTGGCGTACGCGAAGACGACATACATCACCCGATGCCCGTCTTCCTCAGCATGTTTTCCGTGGGTCCGAGCGTCGACAAATCGCTGCTTGTATGGCTTAAGGGCTCGGACCTTCGCAGCAGCCTGAATGCAGCTCCGCAACTGCTCCTTGTTGAGAACACTTTTAACTTCAACTACCACGTAAAGCGATTCGCACGGAACTAATGCGTTCTCGTACTGCTGAAGGATGGGTTTAGCTGCCAACTTGTCATAAATGAAGAAGTCTAATTGCCCGCTACGGGCATCAAAACAGTCGATCGCCTTGCCTTTTGCCACCTCAAAGACATCAGGCAATCTCGAACGGATAAAATTTGCCAGGGCGGCCGATCGCTCGTCGCCAACTATCTGAGGATTATCAAATGAGCTTGCCCGCTTGTGGTCCGCCAGTACCCGTTTTCTTGCGTCCTCTATGACGCCTCGAAAAATATCACTCCCGGCGCTTGCCATCATCATCCCCTTACGCAGCGTTCACGGGCAACAGACCCGACCTGCCGACGTTCTGAGTCCGGACCGCGCGGTCCCGTGCACAACCGCACGTATATTTCGCAATAACAAATTCTCGCTTGCCAGGCGAGATGTATCTGCGTGGTAGGTGTGTTGCCCGTTTAGGCGACGGGCCCAGCGGACTTATCCGGCGAGACGGATACGCTATGAAATCGACCGCTGCTTGAAAAGCGGGCGGCGACGCGGCGGCGTTCAGAGGGAAGCGCCGCCCGGCCCTACTCCGGCCACCGGTGACTATGCACAGATGGTTCCCGGCCCGCACTTCGCTTGGCCGGGACGACGATTGGGCTTGCGGCGGGAGCACCGCCCTCTGGATCGACGGAGACCAGGGCGAGCGAAGCGCGCACCATTTCTACGCGGCGCTCAAGACAAGCGCTGCGCCGTACTTACGCCTCCGGCGACTGCGGACATATGGATCCCGGCTCGCGCGGCTTCGCCGCTTGGCCGGGATGACGATGGGGCTTGTGGCGGCCGAACCCGCGCTGTGGATCGACCCCCCACCCTCTTTATAAGAACCCCCTCTCGTTCACGCGGGCATCCGCCCGCGTGAACGGCCCCCCGCAAGGGGGGAGGGGGAAGAAAGAGCGCGGGCGAAGCCCGCACCGCTTCTACGCCGCGACGTCACCCCTCATCCGCAGCCGTTGCCGCTCGACACGCACCCCTGAAGTTTGGTACGCCAGTCGGGTTGCCTTGCGGAGATCGGGCGCCTACTGACGCGGCGCCAGTCCGCGCCCGAGCGGGCGCCAGGCGCCGGCCGGCCCCCGCGGGACAACGCGTTGCCCAGGCTTTTGGACTTGCGATGAGGTGGAGCTCAGTCCTTCGTGGCACCGCTGTTCGCGCTTGCCGCGAGACCGGCGCACCGGTTCGAGGAGTGCCCCCATGACGGCGATCGCCACCGAGACGCGGAAGACCGGACTGGACGTGCTGGGCGAGATGCCCTGGGGCACCCATTTCTGCCTGTTCTACGATACGACCGCGGATCTCCTCGACCTGCTGACCTCCTACTGCAAGGCGGGCCTGGACAGCCAGGAGTACTGCCTGTGGGTCGTGGCCGAGCCGCTGACGGTCAACACCGCCATCGCGGCGCTGACGGCGGTCCTGCCCGACCTCGACCGCCACCTGGCCGCCGGCAGCATCGAGATCGTGGCGGCCGGCGACTGGTACCTCAAGGGCGGCGCGTTCGACCTCACGCGCGTAACCGCCGGCTGGCATGAGAAGCTCGCCCGCGCCTCGGCCCGCGGCTACGCCGGCGTGCGGGTGACCGGCGATACGGCCTGGCTTCACAAAACGGACTGGAAAGACTTCTGCGAATACGAAGAGGGCCTCAACCAGGCGGTCGCCAACCAGCGCATGAACGTGCTGTGCACCTATCCGCTGGCGGCGTGCGGCGCCGGCGAAATCCTGGACGTGGTGCGCACCCACCAGTTCGCGCTGGCCCGGCGCCACGGGAGCTGGGAGCTCATCGAAACCGCCGGGGTCAAGAAGGCCAAGGCGGAGATCAAGCGCCTCAACGACGAGCTCGAACAGCGCGTCGTCGAGCGGACCAGCCAGCTGATGCGCGCCTCGGACGCGCTGCGCGTGGCGCAGACGGAGCTGGCGCATGTCAACCGCGTCACGACCATGGGCGAGCTGTCGGCCTCGATCGCCCATGAAGTCCTGCAGCCGATCGCGGCGACCGTCACCCATGCCCATGCCGCCTTGCGCTGGCTGAGCGCCCTGCCGCCCGACCTGACGGAGGCCCGGTCGGCGCTGACCGCTATCGTCCAGGACGGCAACCGCGCCCACGACGTCATCAACCGCATCCGCGCCCTGATCAAGAAGGCGCCGCCGCAGAAGGACGGCCTGGCGATCAACGACGCCATCCTCGAGGTCGTGGCCCTCACCCACGGCGAAGCGGTGAAGCACCGCGTGTCGGTGCAGACGCGCCTCGCCGACGGCCTGCCGCTGCTGCACGGCGACCGGGTCCAGCTGCAGCAGGTGGTCCTGAACCTGATCCTCAACGCCATCGAGGCGATGAGCGGCGGCGCCGCGGGATCGCGCACGGTGCGCATCGACAGCCGGACCGACGAGTCGGGCGGGGTGCTCGTCGCGGTGCAGGATTCCGGCCCCGGCCTGACGCCGGAGAGCCACGACCGCCTGTTCGACGCCTTCTACACCACCAAGCCCGGCGGCATGGGCATGGGCCTGTCGATCTGCCGGTCGATCGTCGAAGCGCATGGCGGCCGGATCTGGGCCGCGCGCGCGGCCGGCCCTGGCGCCACCGTGCAGTTCACCGTGCCGGTCGGGGAGAGCGGACAGGCGACGCTCGGCGACGAGGCGGCCCGCGGCGACGGCGACCGCGCGCGCTTGCGGAGCCCAGGGGCCGGGTCGCGCGACTCTCGGACGGACGGGCGGGCCGGATCGACCGCGGCGTGAGGCGTCCTTCGAGACGCGGCCTTCGGCCGCTCCTCAGAGCTTGTGAATCTATTGGTTTTTGCATTTTCCGATGTGAGTCAAATCAACCAGTTACGACCCCTGAAAACAGCAAAAGTCGAATAGGTTCACAAACTCTCAGGACGAGGCTTCGAGACGCGGCCTTCGGAAGAACAGCGCGGGCGAAGCCCGCACCGCTTTTAGGCGGCGGCGCTCAGGACAAGCGCTGCGCCCTATTTACGCCCGCCCGCGACGGCGGATAGATGGATCCCGGCTCGCGCTTCGCTTGGCCGGGATGACGATTGGGCTTGAAGCGGCACCGCCGTCGCGGGGGCGGCGGCCGGCAGCACGCGGGCGGGGGGGAGGCGGACGCGGACGGTGGTGCCGGCGTTCTTCGTGCTGGCGATCTCCAGCGAGCCGCCGAGGAGCTCGGCGAGGCGCTTCGAGATCGGCAGGCCGAGGCCGGTCCCGCCATGGCGCTTGTTCAACGGATCGTCGATCTGGACGAAGGGCAGGGTCGCCTTGGCGATCTCCTCCGCCGTCATGCCGATCCCGGTGTCGGCGACGGCGAGCACCAGCGCGCCGTCGGCGTCGCGCCCGGCGCTCACGTCGACGCGCCCGCCGGCTTTCGTGAACTTGACCGCGTTCGACAGCAGGTTGACCAGGATCTGGCGCAGCGCCGTCTCGTCCGCCCGGACGGGCGGCAGATCCGGCGGCACGGCCGCGCCGATCGGCACGCCCTTCGCCTCCGCCTGGAGGCGCACCAGCGCCACGCCGGCCCCGACGAGGTCGGCGATCTCGACGCGCTCGTCGCGGAGCTCGAATTTCCCGGCCTCGATCTTCGACAGGTCGAGCACGCTGTTGATCAGCTCGAGCAGGTGGTTGCCGGCCTGCAGGATGTCGCGGGCATAGCCGGCGTAACGCTCGCCGGCGGCGGGCCCGTGCATCTGGCTGCCGATGATCTGCGAGAACCCGATGATCGCGTTCAACGGCGTGCGCAGCTCGTGGCTCATATTGGCGAGAAAGGCCGACTTGAACCGGCTGGCGGCCTCCGCCGCCGCGCTCGCCTCGACCAGCCGGTCCTCCGAGCGCCACAGCCGGATCATCGTGCCGGTCAGCAGCAGCAGGAGCAGCAGGACCGCGGCCCCGACCGCCAGCGAGCGCGTCCGCCACGCCGCCAGCACGTCCTCATGCGCCAGCCCGACGGTCACGAAGAACGGGTAGCGATCCAGAAGGTCGTAGCTGTAGATGCGGACGACGCCGTCGGTGGAGGCGGGGAACTCGAGCGTCGAGATCTTGTTGCCCGACGCCGCCACCCCGTAGGTCGGATTGCCCGGCGGCAGCGGCGTGTTGGTCCCGACCCCGCCCGGCGGCCGGCGGACGACCTGGGTGAAATCGTCCCGGCGATAGATCGAGATGACGCCGTGCGGGCCCATGTCCAGCGACTGGAACAGCTTCTGGAAATACTCGAGCTCGATGGTCGCGGTCACGACGCCGCGGAAGGCGCCCTGCCGGTCGCGGAGTGCCCGCTCGACGAACAGGCTTTGATGGCCGGTGGTGCGGGCGGTGAGCACTTCGGAGAACACCAGGCTGTCCGGCGGGGCGTCGCGCGTCTGGCGGAAATGGGCGCGGTCGGCGATGTTCACCCGGGCCGCCGTCCTGCTGTCCGACGCGTACAGCATGTCGCCGCCGGCATCGAAGACGCGGAGCGCCGTCAGCTCCGGAAAGTTCTGGAGGCGCATCTCCAGCGCCGGCTCGATCCCGCCGGCATAGCGGGGGACGGCCGAGCGGCCGAGCGCCGCCAGCGGGACGTCGCGCGCCATCTCCTGCAAATGGGTGTCGGCGCGGCGCAACGTGGCATCCAGCCGCGCCTCGATGATCAGGGCATAGTTGCGGGTCGTCGTCTCGGCGCCGCGGAGCGCGCCCCGATAGCCCCGGGAGCGGGTGGCGGCACGCGTGTCATCCTCCAGACAACCGCCGGTGGCCAGCGCCGCAGAATGACCGGCATTGATTAAGGGGCGGTGAAGAAGGGGTTAATGGGGGGATGGCAGCTGTCAGCTATCAGCCGTCAGCTATCAGCCGTCAGTTGCGGATGTTCTTTCTTCGTCACCCTCGGGCCCCCGGGTCCGGCCGAAGGCCGGCCCGAGGACAAGCTTCACGACCCGAGGGTCCATCGTGCCGCGTCACGATGGATTGCCCGGTCAAGCCGGGCAATGACGGAAGAAAAAACCGCTTCTTCGCTGATGGCTGAACGCTGATGGCTGAACGCTGAACGACGAGCTTATTCATCTGGACCCGCGGGTCGGACATTCAAACTGGCAAGCCAGGCCATAAAGCTCTCAGCGCGCTTCATAAAGGCAGGGTCAGGGTCGGTCGACTTATAGAGCGTTCCAATCAGCGAGAGATCCAGCCGACGCGCTTCGTGCGCGGCGAGAATGAACTCGCGGTCCCGTTCGTCGAGACGGGCCAGCTTTGCCACAATCGTGTCCTCGATCGACGGAGATATTGCTTTGATCGTCTTTCCAAGGTTGTCTATCTCCATTGTCTTCGCGCGCTTCAGCCAATCGGGCGGAAGAGCGGCGGTTTTTTCATCCACGCCGTCGATGTAGAAGCCGAAGGTCTTTTCAAACTCCGATCCCTGGCCGAACAAAGCATTCACTTCTTCAGATGCCTCCTCGCCCGGATGGGCTTTTTCCCAAGCCTTCGCGTTTCCCGGATACGCATCGATCTCCGGCGATAAAAACATTGAACCGGGAGCTTCAGGCCAGCTCGCGAGGACCGCCTGGCTGCCGATCACATAAACCGTGTCGCTGTTGAAGTGGGTCGCTAGCGACCGAGCGGCTCTGACGTAGTCTTTCGGCGTTCGAGCATTCGTTTGACTGACCGCCATAGCCGCTTCCTTGCATTCGGATTGCTGATCGCAACTCCGTCCAAAACCGAAAACGGCGAACTGTTCCGTAGACGCCGGCTACGGTCGCCGGGAGCGACGAGGATCTGCGCAATTTCTTCTGCAGGCTTGCGTAAGACCTGCCGCCATTCAGCCGTTTGTCGCCCAACATCCGGCGGCCAACTCTCCACGACGCGACGCGCCGCATCGATCAACTCAGGATTGCTCCTGAGCTTCCGAGCTATGCGCCGGTGGATAATGAGCTTCGCGACGTCATTGACCGTCTCGGGATTGATCTTTGACGGTGACGGTGCGGTGGCCGTCGATTCAAGCTCCGCCGGTTGTTTGTGCTTGAGCAGCCAATCGTGGACGAGCGCGCGTACAGCCGGGACCGCGTCGTGCGGCACTTGAAACTCTATCCGGCGCAAGCCTTTCTCGCCGATCTGACGAGACCGGTACTTTGCCATCCGGCGTACGGCGGTTCGATCTTTTTGCATTCGATCTTTTTGCAAAAGCGTGGTCACCCGAACAACCCGACATCGTAACCGGTTACGGTATTTAACCGTAACCGGTTACACTGTCAAGTGTGTTTCGTCCCATAAGGGGGAGGATGGCTGTCAGCGGGCAGCACTCAGCCGTCAGCAATCAGCGGTCAGCCATCAGCTTGAAGAGAATTAACCACGGAGACACGGAGGTACGGAGAGTGAGAGGAGACCGCTTCTCATCTTGTTCTCCGTGATCTCCGTGTCTCCGTGGTTCGTTTTACCGTCCAGCGCGACGCGGCACGATGGATCCCGGCTCGCGCGGCCCGGATTCTTCGCGCCCGTCCGCGGCCCTGAAGGCCGCGAACGCAGCGCAAGCCGCTTGGCCGGGATGACGAGTGGGATTGGGGCGGGATCACCGCCCTCTGGATGGACCCCCCACCCTCTTTATAAGAACCCCCTCTCGTCAGCGCGAGCATCCGCCCACGCTAACGGCCTCCCCCGCAAGGGGGGAGGGGAAAGAAACAGCGCGCGCGTTAGCGCGCACCTTTTTCTACGCTGCTTCTACGCCGCGACGTCGGCGCGGAGCTTCAGCCGCTTCAGGCAGCGGTCGATCCAGAGGGCGGTCAGTTTTTCGTGCAGGGCGTTCTGGCCGAGGCGCTCGTTGAGTGCCCGGAAATCGACCTTGTCGAGCGGCTGGTCCTGGTTGAAGCAGGAGAACACGATCGTCGTCTTGCCGGTCACCGGGTCCTTGTGCGGCTGCAGGCACTGGGCGCAGATCTCCTTCATCATGCACTGCATCGGCGAGTTGATGGAGCCGATCGCGTGGTGATGCGGCTTGATGTAGGGCTGCAGCACGCCGTGCCGGGCGCGCGCCACCGCGGCCATCATGCGGTCGGAGCCGATGGCGACGATGCGGTCGGCCTGTTTCAGGTCGAGCGGGACGCGGCCGAGCTTGCCCGAGCCGTAGGCGATCATCGCCTCGACGATGTTGCCGACGAAGCGCTTGTCCTGCGGCCGCGTCGGGGCGAAGCCGGGCTCCTCGTCGCACGCCCACACCACGACGTCGGCGGCGCGCTCGATCTCGGCCACCTTGTAGCGGTCCTGCACCTTCTTGTAGCCGGCGAAATAGATCACCTTCGAGCCGGCCTCGCGCAGCGCGGCACCGATCGAGAACAGCACCGCGTTGCCAAGGCCGCCGCCGACCAGCGCCACCGTCTCGCCGGACGGAGTCTCGGTGGGCGTGCCCGTGGGGCCCATCAGCACCACCGGCTCGCCGGGCTTCAGCAGCGCGCAGAGGTCGGAGGAGCCGCCCATCTCCAGCACGATGGTGGAGAGCAGCCCCTTGTCGCGGTCGACCCAGGCGCCGGTGAGCGCCAGGCCCTCCATGGCGAGGGTGGTGCCGTCCACTTTCGGCGCCAGGGTCTCGAAGTTCTGCAGCCGGTAGAACTGGCCGGGCTTGAACGAGCGCGCGGCGCGCGGCGCCTTCACCACGACCTCGATGATGGTGGGGGTGAGGCGCTCGACGGAGTGGACGGTGGGACGGAGTTCCGCATCCAGAAGAGTCCGGAGGTCCTGGAACGACACGACACTCGCTCCCCCCACCCGCTCGCTGCCGCTCGCGGCCTCCCCCGCAAGGGGGGAGGCGACTGAGGGTGCGGCAAGCCGGGACAGCACCCGGCTAATCACAGGGTATGCTTGCTTAGCGCTCCCCATGGCTTTCACCACGTTTCCGAAAAACGACGGGTGGAGGTCGCCGAAATAGGAGATGGCGCGGCCGTCGTCGCGGATCGACATCAGGACGTCGGCGCGGTCGGGCTTGGAGATGTTGGGCTGGGGCTTGACCGGCTTGCCGTCGTCGTCGACCGCGGCGAAGTACTTGCCGTCGAGCTTGATGCGATTGTCCTCGCGCGCCAGCACCGTGTTGGGCTGGGTGCCGGCGGCGATCAGCACCGCGCGCGCCGGGAGCGCCAGATCCTCGCTGGCCTCGCCCTCGCCCTCGCCCGAGCTCGGCACGGCGCGGGTGAAGCGCACCGCCTGGGCGTGGCCGAGATCGTCGACGTCGATGCCCTGCGGCGTCAGCCCCTCGGCGAAGCGCACACCCTCCTCCAGCGCCTTCTGCACCTCTTCGTGGTTCAAGGTGTAGCTGGGCGCGTCGATCAGCCGGCGGCGATAGGCGATGGTGGCGCCGCCCCAGGAGTCGAGCAGCTGGGCGATGCGGGGGGCGCGGCTCTCGGCCAATGCCGCCTCGCGCTCGGCGCGGATCGCCCGCGCGTGGGTCATGAACTCCTCGGCGACGTCGGTGTCCTCGTCGGTCCACTTGGCGCGGATCGCGAGCTCGCCGCGCTCGGCGGCCAAGGTCTCGTAGCGCTGCAGGAACTTCTCCACCTGGCGGGTGTAATAGGCGAGCGATTCGGTCGCGGTGTCGATCGCGGTGAGGCCGCCGCCGATCACCACCACCGGCAGGCGGAGCTGCAGGTTGGCGATCGAGGCGGTCTTGGCGGCGCCGGTGAGCTGCAGCGCCATCAGGAAGTCCGAGGCCATGCGGACGCCGCGTGCAAGTCCATTGGGCATATCAATATGCGTGGGCCGGCCGGCGCCGGCGCACAGCGCCACGTGATCGAAGCCGAGCCCGAACGCCTCGTCGATGCCAAGCGTGCCGCCGAAGCGCACGCCGCCGTACATCGCAAACCGCTCGCGGCGCTCGATCAGCAGGCGGATGATCTTGAGGTAGTTCTTGTTCCAGCGGACGGTGATGCCGTATTCGGCGACGCCGCCGAAGCCGGCCATCACGCGGTCGTCGAGATTCTCATAGAGCTCGGCGACGTCGCGGATCGGCTTGAACGGCACGCGGGCGCCGGTGGGCGTCACGCCGGAGAGATCGGCGGGGAGCGGCTCGATCTTCAGACCGTCGACCGCGACCACGGCGTGGCCGTCGTTCATCAGGTGATGGGCGAGGGTGAACCCGGCGGGGCCGAGGCCGACGACCAGCACCTTGCGGCCGGTCTCCGGCTTCGGCAGCGGGCGGCGGAGATTGAGCGGGTTCCAGCGGGTCAGCAGCGCATAGATCTCGAAGCCGTAGGGCAGCTCCAGCACGTCCTTCAGGATGCGGGTCTCGGCCTGCGGGATGTCGACCGGCTCCTGCTTCTGGTAGATGCAGGCCTTCATGCAGTCGTTGCAGATGCGGTGGCCGGTGCCGGCGACCATCGGGTTGTCGACCACGATCATCGCGAACGCGCCGAGGGTGACGCCTTGCGCCTTCAGCGCGTGCATCTCGGAGATCTTCTCCTCGAGCGGGCAACCGGCGAGGGTGACGTTGAAGACGCTCTTCTGGAACGCGCCGGTCTTCTTGTCCTTGAGGCCCTTCGAGCACGAGTCCTTGCCCTGGGAATGGCACCAGATGCAGTAGTTCATCTGGTCCAGCGCGTGGGCGAGGTCCATGCCGGGATCGGTGAGGGCGAAGCCCTCGCGCTGCCGCCAGGTCGCCTCGGGCAGGCGCATCATGCGCACGCCTTCGTGCTCGACCGTCTCCACCGGCACCAGGTGCTGCGCGTCGACCTTGTGCGGCGTCTTGAACAGCACGCCGGCGTGATGCCTGGCGCGGCCAGCCCTCGTGAACGTCGCCCAGGCGGCGTAGCGCGCGGCGGCGTCGAGCTCAGCCGCGTGCACCTGATCCGCCTTCTGCCAGGCGAGCACGTGCTCGGCGAATTTCAATTCATCGTCAGGACCGGCGATGGTGAGGCCCATGACGGCGGCGAGACCGACCGGATCGAAGCCCTCGGCCTCCTCGGGCTTGTATTTCTTGGCGGCCACTCTTTGAACGAAGAGGCGCTTGACCTCGTAGAGCGGCGCCAGCGCGTTGCCGCGGGCGGCGAGCGCGCGGGCGGCGTCCTCGATGCGGAAGAGCTTGGCGAGGAAGGATTCCAGATGCGGCCCGAGTGCGATCAGGAGCTCGCTCTCGTCTTTTTGTGTGAAGGATTGGGGCGGGGGGACGGACGCAAGCTCGGCGCGCGCCGCGAGGAGCTGGTTGGCGAGGGCGGTGTCGCTCTTCTGGAGCTCGTCCAGGAACGCGCCGTCGAGACGCGACAGCCCGGCGTGGGCGTAGAGGTCGGGAAACGAGAAGCCGTAGTTCAGGTTGACTGTCATTGATCGCGGGCCACTAAAGAGTTCACCGCCAAGACGCCAAGGCACAAAGAGGAAGGGAATGCATCTCTTCCGGCCTTGGCGCCTTTGAGTCTTGGCGGTTAAATTTCTGACAACCGCAGACGATGCGGAGGAGCGCGGAGGCCGCGGAGTTTTTTTCCTCGTCATGCCGGCGAAAGCCGGCATCCAGAAAGACTGGACCCCGGCTTTCGCCGGGGTGACGGATGGAGGGAGCGGCGCGCGCCGCGAGGAGCTGGTTGGCCAGGGCGGTGTCGGTCTTCTGGAGCTCGTCGAGGAAGGCGCCGTCCAGGCGCGACAGCGCGGCGGTGTCGTAGAGATCGGCGAAGGAGAAGCCAAAGGCCAGTGAAAGAGTCATTGGGATCACTTGGTAAGGCGCGACCGTCCCCTCACCCCGGCGCTTCGCGCCTGCCCTCTCCCACAAGGGGAGAGGGAGAAGTCGCGGGCTCCCAATTCACCTCTCCCCTTGAGGGAGAGGTCGCGAGCGGCAGCGAGCGGGTGAGGGGGTCGATGCACTAGGTGAGTTTCCTAAGCAGCGCGAGGAACGTCTGGCGCTCGGCGGCGGAGAGCGGGGCCAGGGTCTGCTCGGTGATGGCGCGGGCGCGGGTGACGGCCTCGGCGGCAAGGGACTGGCCCGACGCGGTGAGGCGCAGGATGGTGCGGCGGCCGTCTTCCGGGTCGGCCTCGCGGGCGATTAGCTTCCGCGCCTCCAGGCGCTGGATGACGCCCTGGATGGTCGCCGGGTCCATGGCGGTGAGGCGGCCGAGCTGGTTCTGCGACACCTCGCCCTCGTCGCGAATTTTGGCCAGTGCCGCGAACTGCGTCGGCGTCAGCTGCAGCTCGCCGATGCCCTCCTGGAAGATCGCGGTATGACGCTGATGCGCGCGCCGCAGCAGATGCCCGGCCTGGTCCTCCAGGCGGTAGTCGTCGCCGGCCGCGGTCGCCCGCGATGCGGCGGTCCGGGCGGCGGCAGGCTTCGACTCGGCTCGGCGGACGGCTGACTTCATGCGGCACTCCTATATCGCCGCTTCGCACCGGCTGCCATGAAAGACTAAGGCACGGCAGCGGTCGCGCTACGAGATCCGGGGTCCATCTCGCCCGTGGCAGCATGGACCCCGGCTCGCGCGGCTGCGCCGCTTGGCCGGGGTGACGACTGAGGATGTTCTGCACTGGTAGCCTCTCCGCCCCAGGGGCGGAGAGGGACAGGAACGGCAATGGGCTGCTTCTTTGCTGATAGCTGATAGCTGATAGCTGATGGCTTCCCGCAGTTGAACCGCCAGCGCCGGCGGCCTAGGTTCGCGGCCGTGAGTTTGTCCCCTGCCCTTGCCGAGCCGGTTCGCGAGCGCGCCGCACGATCGGCGCGGCCGGTGGCGGTGTGGCTGCTGCTGTGCTGTGCCGCGATCTTCGCGATGGTGGTGATCGGCGGGATCACGCGGCTCACCGAATCCGGGCTGTCGATCACCGAATGGAAGCCGGTCGCGGGCGTGCTGCCGCCGCTGAGCGAAGACGCGTGGCAGGCCGAGTTCGAGGGGTACCGCCAGATCCCGGAGTTCCGGGAGCGCCGGCCGGACATGACGCTGGCCGAATACAAGACCATCTTCTGGTGGGAATACGTGCACCGGCTGTGGGGGCGGCTGATCGGTGTGGCGTATCTGCTGCCGCTGATCGGCTTCGTCGCGGCGGGGCGGGTGCGCGGGGCGCTCGTGTGGCGGCTGGGCGGGATCTTCATGCTGGGCGGCCTGCAAGGCGTGCTCGGCTGGTACATGGTGCAGAGCGGCCTCGCCGACCGGGTCGACGTGAGCCCGTATCGCCTGACGGCGCATCTGGGACTCGCGGTCCTGATCTATGCCGCGACCTTGTGGACGGCGCTCGACCTGCTGCGCCCGGCGAGCCGGGAGCGGCGGGTGGCCCAGCGGACCGTGGACTGGCGCGCCCTGGCGCTGGCGGCCCTCGTGTTCGTGACGATGATGGCCGGCGGCCTGGTCGCCGGGCACGACGCGGGCTTCATCTACAACACCTTCCCGCTGATGGACGGCCGGCTGGTGCCGGCGGGCTATCTCGACCAGGCGCCGTGGTGGCTGAACCCGTTCGCCAACCCCGCGGCGGTGCAGTTCGATCACCGGGTGCTCGGGATCGCGACGGTGCTGCTGGCGCTGCTCTACTGGGCGCGCGCCAGGCGCGACGCGGTCGGCGGGGCGGTGCACCTGGTGGCGGCGATGGCGGTGATCCAGGTGGCGCTCGGCATCTCCACCCTGCTGCTGGTGGTGCCGATCCCGCTGGCGGCGCTGCACCAGGCGGGGGCGGTGACGCTGTTCACCCTGGCGCTGGTGGCGGCGCAGGCGGGGAGAAAGCCGTCAGCGGTCAGCAAGGAAGCAGTCAGCTAGTCAGCCATCAGCCATCAGCGCCAAGCTTGTCCTCGGGCCGGCCTTCGGCCGGACCCGGGAGCACGAGGGCGACGGAGAAGGAATGCGGTGGATGCCCGCCTTCGGGCATGACGGAAAAGAAAAGCGGCTGATCGCTGACGGCCTACGCCAGCTGCAGTCCGCAATATTTTGAGAAATGCCGAAAGTCGGCAGCACGGCTGAGAAGTGCCACACCGTGATCAAGACATGACTGGCAGATCAGCGTATCGGCCAGACGGGCCTTGTGACCGCGGCCCAGCAAAGAGGCGCGCATCCGCCCAGCGCGATGCCAGTAACCGTCGTCGATCGTCAGGACCGGCAGGTTCGCCAGGATGTCTTCCAGGTCGGCCTTTGCCTCCGGGGCGCTCAGTAATTCCGTCACCACGACGGGCGGCAGGCACAACTGATTATGCACCAGCGCCGCGTCGAGAACACCGACATCTCGTCCGCGATCGCCCGCAAGAAAGGACACGAGCGTGCTGGTGTCGACGGCGATCATCGCCGGTCGCGCCGCAACTCTTCGATGTCGATGGACAGCCGCACCTTGCCGCGCAACCGCCTGAGCTCATTGGCGGCTTTCGCCGCCGCAACCATTTCCAGGCCGCGGCGAAGCGTCTCGGTAATTCCCTCGCCGGTGGCACGCTGGGCGCGTGTCAGGAGGTCGGCCGGCAAATGAGCGGTGACTTTTCGCGTCTCCAGCATGGCGAAGGTTTGCCATATCATCTTACGTAAGTCAAATACGGCAGCGGTCAGCAAGGAAGCTGTCAGCGCAGTTTTTTCTTCGTCATTCCCGGCGAAAGCGGGAATCCATTTCTCCGCGTCACGATGGACCCTCGGATCGAGCCCGAGGGTGACGGAGAAAGAATGTCCTCAGCTGACGGCTGAAAGCTGTCGAACAGCGCTCCCCCACCTCACCCCAGCCCTCTCCGCCCCCGGAGGCGGAGAGGGAGATTGGAGCGAAGCGCGCGCGTTGGCGCTATCATGTGCCCATGCCCGATCTGGCCGAATTCGTGCGGGCGCTGCCGAAGGCGGAGCTGCATCTGCATCTCGAAGGGACGCTCGAGCCGGAGATGATGCTGGACCTCGCCCGGCGCAATGGCGTGGCCCTGCCCTATGCGTCGGTCGACGACGCGCGGCGCGCCTACAGCTTCCGCGACCTGCAGGACTTCCTCGACCTCTACTACCGCGGCATGTCGGTGCTGCGGACCGAGCGGGATTTTTACGAGCTGACCTCGGCGTACCTCACGCGGGCGCACCAGCAGGGCATCGTCCACGCGGAGGTGTTCTTCGATCCGCAGGCGCATACCGCGCGGGGCGTGGCGTTCGCGACGGTCATTCAGGGCATCCACCGCGCCCTCGCCGACGGCGAGGCGAAGCTCGGCGTCACCAGCCGGCTGATCCTCTGTTTCCTCCGCCATCTCGACGAGAGCGAGGCGGAGAAGACCCTGGATGAGGCGCTGCCCTACCGCGACTGGATCGCCGGGATCGGGCTCGATTCCTCGGAGCGCGGGAACCCACCCGAGAAGTTTGCGCGAGTCTTTGCCCGGGCGCGGGCGCTGGGGCTCAAATGCGTGGCGCATGCCGGCGAAGAAGGGCCGGCCGAGTACGTCCAGGGCGCCCTCGACGTGCTGCGGGTCGACCGGATCGATCACGGCAATCACTGCCGCGGCGACGCGGAGCTGGTGCGGCGGCTGGCGGCGGAGCGCATCGGCCTCACCATGTGCCCGCTGTCGAACCTCAGGCTCGGCGTGATCACGGCGATGGCCGAGCACCCGCTGCCTGACATGCTGCGGCAGGGGCTGCTGGTGACCGTCAACTCCGACGATCCGGCGTATTTCGGCGGCTACCTGGTGGAGAACTTCGCAGCACTGGCGGCGGCGACCGACCTCACACCGGACGAGATCCGGCAGCTGGCGGCGAACTCGTTCCAGGCGAGCTTCCTGCCGGAGGGGGAGAAGACGGAGTGGATATCAGCTGTCAGCAATCAGCCGTCGGCTTGAAGAAAATTCAACCACGGAGACGCAGAGATCACCGAGACAGAAAAGAGAGGGGACGTCCTCTCCTTGCCTGCTTCTGTGTTCTCTGTGCCTCTGTGGTGGATTCCTGGATGCCCGCTTTCGCGGGCATGGCGAGTGGGAAGGCGGCCGCGATCTTCGCTGACGGCTGACTGCTGATAGCTACGTTCGCTCCCCCACCTCACCCCGGCCCTCTCCGCCCCCGAGGGCGGAGAGGGGGAGTATGACGCGCGGCGCGGCTGTTCTAGAAAAACGCCAGCGTGCGGATCTCGATGCTTTCGCGGGGGCGGGCGTTCGGCGGGGTGGTGGGGTCGTCGAAGGCGGTGTGGGCGGTCCAGCGGGCGCGGCCGTCCCTCATCGACTCATAGACCTTGAACACCAGCGCCTCGTCGCGGCGCATGCGCGGGAACCAGAACCAGCGGTGCTCGGGGTTGTAGCGGATGGCGTAGGTCTGGCCGACGCGGTTCGGATAGCGGCGCTCGTTCACCACCAGGTCCTTTTCCGAGAGGCTCGGCGCGTCGGCGATGGCGAGCGGATGGGTCTCGACCGGATGGCGGATCGGCCGCCACACCTGGACGATGGCGAAGCGGCGCTTCAGGAGCTCGTCGGCCTCGTCGGGCAGCAGGTCGCGCACCCGCTGCGGCCCCGACCACTCGGTGTAGTCGTTGTGGACGCGGCGCACGACCTCGCGGATCTTCTTCTGCTCGCGCTGCGCGTCGTCGGCGGTGCGCAGGGTGTGGTCGAACACCACCACGCGCTTCGCCCCCGTCTCGCGCTTGATGAGCTCTTCCATCTCCTTGTAGTAGACGCTCGTCACCTCGGCGGCGTCGTCGAAATCCTTCATCTGCGTGGCGTGCGGGACAAAGCGGAAGCCGTTGTGCTCGATCACGAAATGATCGGCGAGCTTGCGGCCGTTGCGGATGACGACGCGGTGCTCCTCCGGGGTCGAGCCGTAACGGACGTCGAGCGAGCCCGGGCCGCCGGTGTAGGTCCACGGCGTCTCGCCGGTGTCCTTCAGATAGTTGAGGGTGGCCTCGATCGTGTCCGGGGCGGCGGGTTCGACCAGCGGGCCGCCGGCAAGTGGGGCTTTGGCGAGGGGGGCTTCGGCAAGCTGCACCATGGCGGGGCGCTCCTTGGCTGCGTCAGCCCTGAATGTAGGGATACCGCACCCGGATTTCACCTAAAGGTTTTTGAGGGTTCGGGTGAGGGGATTTCACCACGGAGGCACGGAGATCACGGAGTTGAGAGTAAGAACTCCCTTAAATCCGGCCTCCGTGCCCTCCGCGTCTCCGTGGTTTTCTGCCGTGGATGCCCGTTTTTATGGGCGCCTCGCGATTAGCCGCCACACCAACCCTAATCGCTCGGCGCCGGGCGCGTATCCACGCGCCCGTGTGACTCACCCAACGTCCTGCTCTGCACCCTACGCAGCCCGCCGGGTGAGGACGGAGCCCGCGAACAGGATTGCGGCGGCGGCGACGACCGAGGGGCCGGAGGGGGTGTCGAAGGCGAGCGAGGCGGACATGCCCGCGGCCACCGCCACGGCGCCGAGGACCGCCGCCAGCAGCGCCATCTGCTCGGGCGAGCGGGCGAAATTGCGCGCCGCCGCCGCCGGCACGATCAACAGCGCGGTGATCAGCAGCACGCCGACGATCTTCATCGCGATCGCGATGACCAGCGCCAGCAGCAGCACGAAGGCGAGACGGGCCTTGTCGGCCGGCACGCCTTCCACCCGTGCGAGGTCCTCATGCACGGTGAGGCTCAGCATCGGCTGCCACAGCCGGGCGAGGGCGAGCAGGATGACGGCACCGCCGCCGTAGATCCAGGCGAGGTCGAGCGGCGTGATCGCCAGGATGTCGCCGAACAGGAACGAGATCAGGTCGACGCGCAGCCGGTCGAGGAACGACACCACCACCAGGCCGAAGGCCAGCGACGAATGGGCGAAGATCCCGAGGATGGTGTCGCCGGGCAGATGCGTCTGGCGCTGCACGACCATCAGCAAGAGCGCCAGCAACACGCACACCGCGACCACGCCGAGGGTGAGGTCGATCTTCAGCAGAAAGCCGATGGCAATGCCGAGCAGGGCGGAGTGCGCCAGCGCGTCGCCGAAGAACGCCATCCGCCGCCACACCACGAACGAGCCCAGCGGCCCGGCGACGGCGGCAAGGCCAAGCCCGCCCAGCACCGCGCGCCAGACGAAGTCATCCATGGCGGACCGCCAACGGGTGGCCTACCCCCCACCCTGCCCTCCCCCGCAAGGGGGGAGGGAAAGAAGGAACGCGCCAGATGAAGTCATCCATGATCGTGCACCCAATGCCGCCGATGCGCCTGTGTCATCACCCCCACCCCTCCCTCCCCCGTCGAGGGGGAGGGAGTAAGAGGTGCAGCGCTTCTTGTTCCCTCCCCCCTTGAGGGGGAGGGCCAGGGTGGGGGGTTCCATTCACGCATGGTTGTGGCCGGCGTGATCGTGCGGGTGGGGATCGTGCGGCTCGGGCGCTGAGGCGTCGTGATGGGGCGCGTCGTGGACGTGGTCGTGGCGGTGGGTGTAGACGGCGAGCGCGCCGCCGCGCGCGGCGCCGAACAGGGCCAGATACGCCGGGTCGACGCGCACCGCCTCCGGCCGGCCGGTGCAGCACACATGATGGTTGAGGCAGACGACGGTGTCGGTTGCCGCCATCACCAGATGCAGGTCGTGGCTGACCATCAGCACGCCGCAGCCGCGGCGCGAGCGGATGTCGACGATCAGGCGGAACAGGTCCTCCTGCCCCGCGACGTCGACGCCCTGCACCGGCTCGTCGAGCACCAACAGCGCCGGCTGGCGCAGCAGGGCGCGCGCCAGCAGCACGCGCTGCAGCTCGCCGCCGGAGATCGACTGCACGGCGACGTCCAGGACCTGCGGCGCGCCGACCTCGTCGAGGGCCATGCGCAGAGCCGTGTCGCCGTGGGTGCCGCTCAGGCGCAGGAAGCGCCGCACGGTCATCGGCAGGTTGGCGTCGATCGCCAGGCGCTGCGGCATGTAGCCGATGCGCGTCCCCGGCCGCACCCACGCCTCGCCGCGATCCGGCGCCATCAGCCCGAGCAAGATGCGCAGCAGCGTCGACTTGCCGGCGCCGTTCGGCCCGATGACGGTCACGATCTCGCGCTCGTTCACCGCGAGGTCGACCGCATCCAGGATCCGGCGCCCGCCCAGGTCCTTGCCCAAGCTGCGTGCCCGGAGAAGAACGGTCATCGACCTGACCGCAAAGGGCGCAGAGAAGGCGCGGAGATTTTTTGCGTCACCCTCGGGCTTGGCCCGAGGGTCCATCGCGCCGCTGAACCATGGATTGCCCGGTCAAGCCGGGCAATGACGAATAAAAAAGAGCCGCCTCTGCGCTTTCCGCGTCTCCTCTGCGGACTCTGCGGTGAGTCCGCCTTGCCGTGGATGCCCGCAACACGTGCGGGCATGACGGAGAAGAAGGTGTCAGCGCGCGGCATGCGCGGGGTGCCGCGGGCGGGCGGACTGGCAGGCGGAGCAGATGCCGGAGAGCTCGACCACGCGGCTCTGGATGTCGAAGCCCTGGTCCACGGCGCTGCGCCCGATCGCCTCGCTGAGACGGCGGTCGTCGAGCTCCGCGGTCATACCGCAGCTGCGGCAGATCAGGAACTGCACCAGATGCGATTCGCCGGGATGGGCGCACCCGACGAATGCGTTCAGCGATTCGATGCGGTGGATGAGCCCGCGCTCGAGCAGGAAGTCCAGCGCCCGATAGACGGTCGGCGGGGCGGCGTTGCGGCCGTCCTCCTTCAGGCGGTCGAGGATGGCGTAGGCGCCGATCGGCCGATGGCTGCCCCAGACCAGCTCCAGCACCCGGCGACGGATCGGGGTCAGCCGCTCGCCGGCCTTGCCGCAGACGCTCTCGGCGGCGTCGAGGGCGGTGGCGACGCAATGGTCGTGGTCGTGGCCCGATTTGGGAAAAATCGAGTGTTTCACGGCCATCTTGCGGGCTCCCGAGTGTTATAGTATATCATTCCAGGCGTAATATTATAACATCGTTCGCACCCGAGGCGGCGCGTGATTTTTCTCCCAATGCGGCGCCTGGCCGCCCTGTCTTTGATGACAGCGGCGATTCTGACGGCGAGGCCGGCGGCGGCCGAGCCGAAGGTCGCCGTGGCGGACGACCTCAGGGTCGCCGTGAGCATCAAGCCGCTGCAATCCCTGGTCGCCGGCGTGATGGCCGGGATCGGCACGCCGAGCCTGATCGTGCACGGCGCGGGCTCGCCGCACACCTATGCGATCCGCCCCTCCGAAGCGCGCGACCTTAACCGCGCCGATGTCGTGTTCTGGATCGGGCCGATCTACGAGAGCTTCCTGGTCAAGCCGATCGCCGGGATCGGCGCGCGCAATGTCGCGATGATCGAGGCGCCCGGCGTCCAGCTCCTGGCGGCGCGCGAGGGCGGGCCGTGGGAAACGCACCCGGCAACGGTGGACCCGGTCCGGCTGGCGTCGCTGCAGAACGCCGACCCACACATCTATCTCGATCCGGCCAATGCCCAAGCCATGGTGCTGACGATCGCGGCAACGCTGGCGGAGATCGACCCGCCGCACATGGCCAGGTATCAGGCGAATGCGCGGACCGTGACCGAGCGCCTGCAGGCGCTGGACGCCGAGCTCAAGGCAGAGCTCGCGCCGGTGCGGGCGGTACCGTTCGTGGTGTTCCACGACGGCTACCAATATCTCGAGCGTCGCTTCGATCTGACGGCGGTCGGGTCGGTGGTGGTCACGCCGGAGCGCCCGCCCGGAGCGCGGCGCCTCGCCGAGATCCGCGACAAGATCAAGGAGCTGCACGCCGCCTGCGTCTTCGCCGAGCCGCAATTCGATTCTGCCCTGGTGCGCACCGTCGTCGACGGCACGCCGGCCAAAATCGGCGTGCTCGACGAGCTCGGCGCCACGATCCCGCCGGGGCCGGACGCGTATGGCCTGATCCTGCGCGGGCTGGGGCAGAGTTTGGTGAGCTGTCTCGGCGGGTGACGAACCACTCCATGTTTCGTCATGCCCGCGAAAGCGGGCATCCATCGCGCCGCTGAACCATGGATTCCCGCGTTCGCGGGAATGACGAAAGAGGCAGGCGTGCGCTCTAGCGCTTCGTGCGGCCGGCTGGGAGTAAGAGCGCGCGCTCCAGCACGCGGCGCGTGAGGGTCGGAAGCGCCAGGCGGTTGAGGTCGGCGAGCTTGCACCAGCGGCCGTCATCGTCCTTGGGCGCGCGTCGCGCGGCGGCGCGCCAGACGTCGAACTCGATGGTGAAATGGGTGAAGCCGTGGCTCACCCGGCCGCACGCCGTCCACTCGACCGGGAGCGGCACATGGCGGCGCGCCGCGGCGGCGGTCCAGGGTTCCGCGCGCCACGGGGTCGAGGGCGCCTCCAGCATGCCGCCGAGCAGGCCGTCGTCGGGCCGGCGGCGCAGCCACACGGCGTCGCCTTTCGTCAGCACGAAGGCGACCGCCTGCCTGGTTGGGCGCAGGGCTTTGGGCGAGCGGAACGGGAAGCGCTCGGGCGCGCCAAGGCTGCGCGCGGCACAGGCATCGGCCCACGGGCACAGTATGCAGCGCGGTGCCCGAGGCGTGCAGATCGTCGCCCCCAGGTCCATGCAGGCCTGCGCGAAATCGCCGGGCCTGCTCTGCGGCGAGAGGCGCGCGGCGGCGGTGCGGAGCTCGGGCTTCGCAGCCGGCAGCGGTGTCTTGATCGCGAACAGCCGCGCCATCACCCGCTCGACATTGCCGTCGACCACGACCGCCGGACGGTCGAACGCAATCGCCGCGATCGCCGCGGCGGTGTAAGGACCGATGCCGGGCAGTGCCCGCAAGCCCTCCTCTTGATCGGGAAAGACGCCGTCCAGGATCTCGGCGACATGGCGGGCGCATTTGTGGAGATTGCGCGCCCGCGCGTAATAGCCGAGCCCGGCCCAGGCGCCGAGCACGTCGTCGAGCGGCGCCGCCGCGAGATCGGCGACGGTCGGCCAGCGCTGCAGGAATTTCTGGAAGTACGGCCCGACCGCGGCGACCGTCGTCTGCTGCAGCATGATCTCCGACAGCCACACATGATAGGGATCGGCGCGCCGCGGCGCCCGCGCCCGCCACGGCAGCACGCGCGCGTGGCGGTCGTACCAGTCGAGCAGCCGGGCGGCGGGCTCGGCGGTGGCGACTCGTTTGGCTGATGCGCGGGGCATTATGAATTGAACCACGGAGACACGGAGAGCACGGAGATCAGAATGAGTGTACCTCGTCTTCCCCTCCGTGGCCTCCGTGTCTCCGTGGTTTTCATGCCGTGGATGCCCGTAACAAGTGTGAACAAGTGCGGGCATGACGGAAGGAAGGACAGGTATTAGTCTTGGAGGGATGCGCGCGCTGTCTGCCACGTTGCCGAAGATCACCCGGACGATCCTGGAGAAGGGCGGGCGGGATTATGCGGCGCTGGTCGCGGAGTGGGCGGAGATCGTCGGGCCCAGCCTCGCGGGGTCGAGCCTGCCCGAGAAGCTGGCGCGCCGGCGGCTCTCCGAGAGCGGGGCCGATCTCGGCGGCGGCGTGCTGACCATCCGGGTCTCCGGCGGTGCGGCCATGGAGATCCAGCACCGCGAGCCGCAGCTGCTCGAGCGCATCAACGCCTATCTCGGCCATCGCGCGGTGACCCGGATCAAGCTGATGCAGGGGCCGATCCCCGGCCGCCGGCGGCGCGGCGTACCGACGCTGCCGGCGCTGACGCCGACCGAGACCCAGGCCATCGATTCGCTGGTCCAAAACGTCGCCGATTCGGACTTGCAGGCCCGCCTGGCCCGATTCGGCCACGCCGTCGCCGGCCGGGCCAAAACCCGCCGCCGCTAGAAAAATAAGTTATCCCAGCGCGTTGCACGGGTTATCCTCAAGGCCCGATTTCGCCTTGAGAATTCCTCTGGCGACTCGGTAGGATGCCACCATATCTTGTAGGTCACATGTTGCTTCCGCGTAACATATGGTTTTTGCTGGCGTTTGCGCTGGCGGTCGGGTTGACCCCGCCGGCGGCCGGCCAGACCCAGTCCCCGGCCGACTCCAAGGCCGCCGAGTCACAGGCGCAGGCCACCCCGCCGGCGGCCCAGGCGCTGGCCCCGCGGCGCGAGGGCGAGGACATGGTCATGGGCGCGCCAACGGCGCCGGTCACGCTCATCGAGTACGCCTCGCTCACCTGCCCGCACTGCGCGCATTTCGATGAAGAGACGTTCCCGAAGCTGAAGTCCGAATACATCGACCGCGGCCTGGTGAAGTACGTCTACCGCGACTTCCCGCTCGACCGCGTGGCGCTGCAGGCATCGAAGATCGCGCGCTGCGCCGGGCCCGACCGCTATTTCTTCAACAAGTGCCTGAACGACAAGTCGGTCGAGGACGCGGTGCTGGCGCAGAGCCTGAAGGGCGAGCAGGAGTTCAAGGTGAGCTCGACGCCGACCCTGATCATCAACGGCAAGACCTATCCGGGCGCGTTGACCTTCGAGGAGCTGGACAAAGTGCTGAAGCCGCTGGTCGGGAAGTCCTAACGGATGCATTTCGCCAAGCTCCGCCTTGCCGGGTTCAAGTCGTTCGTCGAGTCGACCGAGCTTTTGATCGAGCCGGGCCTGACCGGCGTCGTCGGCCCGAACGGCTGCGGCAAATCGAACCTGGTCGAGGCGCTGCGCTGGGTGATGGGCGAGAACCGCGTCAAGCAGATGCGCGGCGGCGAGATGGACGACGTGATCTTCGCCGGCACCACCAGCCGGCCGGCGCGCAACCTCGCCGAGGTGGCGCTGTTCGTCGACAACGCCGACCGCAAGGCGCCCGCCGCCTATAACGACCAGACCGAGTTCGAGGTGGTGCGGCGCATCGAGCGCGGCCAGGGCTCCGCCTACCGGGTTGCCGGGCGCGACGTGCGTGCGCGCGACGTGCAGCTGCTGTTCGCCGACGCCGCCTCGGGTGCCCACTCCCCCGCCCTGGTCAGCCAGGGCCGCATCGGCGCCATCATCCAGGGGAAGCCGACCGACCGCCGCCAGCTCCTCGAAGAGGCGGCCGGGATCACCGGCCTGCACTCGCGCCGGCACGAGGCCGAGCTGAAGCTGAAGGCGGCCGAAGTCAACCTGGCGCGGCTCGACGACGTGCTGCGCACCTGGAACGAGCAGCTGGCGGCGCTGAAGAAGCAGGCGCGCCAGGCGGCGCGCTATCGCAGCATGAGCGATCTCATCCGCAAGGCCGAGGCGCTGGCGCTGCATCTCGCCTGGACCGAGGCGACCGCCGCGCGGACCGCCGCTGCCGAACACTTCGCCGTGGCCGAGACGAACGTCGCCGAGATTTCCGGCCGCGCCGCACATGCCGCGACCGAGCTCGCCAACGCGCAAAGCCTGCTGCCCGATCTGCGCCGCGCCGAGGCCGAGGCGGCGGCGCGGCTGACCCGCCTGGGCGTGGCCCGCGAGCAGCTCGACGCCGAGGAAGCGCGAGTCCAAGCCGCCCTCGCCGACATCGCGGCGCGGCTCACCCAGCTCGCCGCCGATATGGAGCGCGAGCGGGCCCAGGCCGCCGACGCCGAAACGGCCCTCGCCAGGCTTGCCGCCGAGCGCACCGAGATCGAAGGCACCGATATCGCCGCCGCCGACCAGGCGCGCGAGGTCGAGGCCGACCTCAACCGGGTGAAGACCGAGGTCGAGACGCTCGACGCCGAGCTGGCGCGGGCCACCGAGGCGGTCGCCAAGACCGAGGCCGAGCGCGCGTCATTGGCGCGCGAGATCGGCGAGCTCAGCGAGCGCGCGGCGAAGCTCGAGGCGCGTCTGGCCCAGACCAAGGCCGAGCGCGAGCGGCTCGACGCCGCCGCCCTCGAATTCGATCCGCAGCTGAAGGCTGCCGAGGCGAAGGTCACCGAGGCCGAAGCGGCCCTTGAGATCGCACGCACCGGGGCCGAGGCCGCCGACGTCCAGCTGCGCGCGATCCAGGAAGAAGAGAACGGCGCCCGCGAGGCGCTGCGTACCGCCGACGCCGCGCTCGCCCGCATCGATGCCGAAGCGGCGGCGCTGACCGCCGTGCTGAAGGGTGCCGCGTCCACCCAGGACTACACGCCGGTCCTCGACCAGATCACCGCCGTCGCCGGGTACGAGACGGCGCTGGGTGCCGCACTCGGCGACGACCTGGCCGCCCCGCTCGACGCTGACGCGCCGGCGCATTGGCGCATCCTCGACAGCAACAGCCCCGCACCGGCGCTTCCGCCGGGCGTCGAGCCGCTGGCGCGCTTTGTGACGGCACCGACGGCCCTGGCGCGGCGCCTCTCGCAGGTCGGCGTTGTCGACAGCGACGCGCAGGGCTGGGAGATGGCGGCGCTGCTGGCGCAAGGCCAGCGCCTGGTGAGCCGCGACGGCGGGCTGTGGCGCTGGGACGGATTCACCGCCCGCGCCGGGGCGGCGAGTGCCGCGGCGACCCGTCTTGCCCAACGCAATCGCCTCGATGAGCTGACCGCGTCGCGCAGCGTGCACGCCAACGTCCTCGAGGGTGCCAAGACGCGCTTTGCCGCGGCGCAGACCGTCACCCGCGAGGCGCAAGCGCGCGAGCGCGAGGCGCGCGAGACGGCGCGCCGGCTCTACAACGAATTGACGCAGCTGCGCGAGGCGCGGGCCGCGCTGGCGCGCCAGGCGGCGGCCGAGGCGGCGCGCGTGGCCGGCCTCGCCGAGCAGATCGAGCGCCTGACCCAGGACCTGGCCGATCACGAGACCCGCCGCGATGCCGCGTCGCATACGCTGGCGGCGCTGCCCGACCCGGTGGCGGCGCGCGAGAAGCTGGTGCAGGACCGCGGCGAGCTCGGCCGGCGGCGCCACCGCCTGGCGGAGCTCGAAAGCGCGCAAGACCGCCTGGTCCGCGAAGCCGAGGCGCGCACCCGCCGCCGCGGCGACATCGCCACCGAATCGTCGGCCTGGGCGGCGCGGCTCGACGCGGCGCGCCGCCAGCTCGACCTGCTGGCCGAGCGTGAGGCGCAGACGACCGACGAGCAGACCCGGCTCTCCGCGCGCCCGGCCGAGATCGCCGCCGAGCGCAGCGCCCTGATCGACCGGCTGCAGGATGCCGAGACCGAGCGCCAGGCGGCGGCCGACCGGCTGGCCGAGGCCGAGACGCGGGTCGCCGACGCCGACCGCGCGCTGAAAGAGGTCGAGGCCGAGCACGGGGCGGCCCGCGAGGAGCGCGTGCGCTGCGAGGGCGCCCTGCAGCAGGTCGAGCACGATATCGGCGAGCTCACCCAGCGCATCCGCGAGCGCGTCGACTGCGCGCCCGAGGAGACGCTGGCGATCGGCGGACTCGAGCCCGGCGACGAGCTGCCGGGCAAGGAGCAGATCACCACCCGGCTGGAGCGCCTGATCAAGGAGCGCGACACGATGGGCCCGGTCAATCTCCGCGCCGAGCAGGAGGCGACCGAGGTCGAAGGCCAGGTGACCGGGCTGCAGACCGAGAAGGACGATCTGGTCGCGGCGATCGCGCGGCTGCGCCAGGGCATCGCCAGCCTCAACCGCGAGGGCCGCGAGCGCCTGATGGCGGCCTTCGAAGCGGTCAACAAGCACTTCCAAGAGCTGTTCGTGAAGCTGTTCGGCGGCGGCCGGGCGCATCTGGCGCTGGCCTACCCGCCGCCCCCGGCTCCGCCGCCGGCCGACGGCAGCCAGTCGCCCGAGCAGATGGCACTCGCCGAAGCCGCGGCCGCCGAAGCCGCCGCGAAGCACCGCGAGGATCCGCTCGAAGCCGGGCTCGAGGTGTTCGCAAGCCCGCCCGGCAAGAAGCTGCAGAACCTGTCGCTGCTGTCGGGCGGCGAGCAGGCGCTGACCGCGCTGTCGCTGATCTTCGCCGTGTTCCTCACCAACCCGGCGCCGATCTGCGTGCTCGACGAGGTGGACGCCCCCCTCGACGACGCGAACGTCGACCGCTTCTGCACCCTGCTGGACCACATCTCCAGCACCACCGGCACCCGGTTCGTGGTGGTGACCCATCACCGCCTGACCATGGCGCGTATGGACCGGCTGTTCGGCGTGACCATGGCCGAGCGCGGTGTCTCACAGCTTGTATCGGTCGACCTGAAGCAGGCCGAACGGATGCGCGCCACCGCGCAGATGACGGCTTAAATTCTATTGCTCCCTCATGCGCCGGGCGGGGCGCCGGCAAATCGCGCAACGCGATTGTGCCTGCCGCGCCCCTTGGCTCCCGCGCGCATAAGCGCGCGCGCCCGCAGTCGCGGGCGTGGTCTATGGTCCGGCGAAGCGCCGGCCTCACCTTTCGGCGATAAGCCCCTCTCCGCACGAAGTGGGGAGAGGGAGGGACCCATTCCGAAGGAATGGGAGGGTGAGGTGTCGTGCCTCCGGGCAGATCTAAGACCCACCTCACCCGCTCGCTTCGCTCGCACCCTCTCCGCCCTCACGGGCGGAGAGGGTTATTGGGCGGGCGACCAGAGAACGTTAAAATCTGCGGCTAAGGTGCTATGAATAGTGGTTCACTTCCTTGACTTACGTCCCCCCCGCCCGTAACTTGCGCCCCGCTTGAGGCGCGCGGCAGGGGTCTTTGCCGAAGGGGCTTCCGGACCGACGCGATGGGCGACGACGACCGTTCCCCTCACACTCCGAGGAACGACGCGGCCGGCGACCGGAAACGGCTCGACGACCTGGACGCCCGGTTGCGCGCGGCCCGCACGGGGCCCGAGCCGAAGCGACAGACTTCGACCCGGCGCGAGATGAGCTTTGCTTATCGCGTGATGGTCGAGATGATCGCGGGTCTCGGGTTCGGCGCGTTCGTCGGCTGGTGGCTCGACCGCTGGCTGGGGACCACGCCGATCCTGCTGGTGGTCATGGTCCTGCTGGGATTCGCCGCCGGCACCTTGAACGCGTATCGCGCCAGCCAGGCTTACAACCGGCGCGATGACCTGGAAGGTCGTTGACGGGCAGGTTTGACGGGTAAGACTGACTGACGGGAAGACTAGGCGCCAAGAGAGATATAGAGACGTGGAAAAGACGCTGGAACACGCCGAGACCGCCGCAAGCCCGCTGGAGCAGTTCGAAATCCAGCGCCTGATCCCGTTCCATATCGGCAATCTCGACGCGTCGTTCACCAACTCCGCGCTGTGGATGGTGATCGCGGTCCTACTCTCGGCCCTGCTGATGACTTTGGCGGTGAACCGCCGGGCCCTGGTGCCGAGCCGCTGGCAGTCGCTGGCCGAGATCTCCTACGAATTCGTCGCCGGGATGGTGCGCGACAACGTGGGCGACGAGGGGAAGCAGTATTTCCCGTTCGTCTTCAGCCTGTTCATGTTCATCCTGTTCTGCAACCTGCTGGGCCTGATCCCCTACTCGTTCACGCCGACCAGCCACATCGCCGTGACCTTCGCGATGGCGGCGGTCGTGTTCATCGGTGTCACGGTCATCGGCATCGCCCGCCACGGGTTCCATTTCCTGTCGTTCTTCATCCCCTCCGGCGTGCCGAAAGCGCTGCTGCCGCTGCTCGTCGTCATCGAGGTGATCTCGTATTTCGTGCGGCCGGTCAGCCTCTCGGTCCGCCTCTTTGCCAACATGCTGGCCGGCCACACCATGCTGAAGGTCTTCGCGGGCTTCGTCGTGGCGCTCGGCGTGCTCGGCGGCTGGGCGCCGCTTGCCTTCGTCGTCGCGCTCACCGGCCTCGAGACCCTGATCGCCTTCCTGCAGGCCTACGTCTTCGCCATTCTCACCTGCCTCTATCTCAACGATGCGATCCACCTGCATCACTGAGCTGGCGGCAACTCTTTCTCTCTCGTCAAAAAACCCGTCCTAGGAAAGGAACACACGTCATGGATCCAGCAGCCGCCAAGCTCATCGGTGCGGGCCTCGCCACCATCGCCCTCGCCGGCGTCGGCGTCGGCATCGGCAATATCTTCGGCAGCTTCGTGTCGGGCGCCTTGCGCAACCCGGCCGCGGCACCGCGCGTGTTCGGCAACGTGCTGCTCGGCTTCGCGCTCACCGAAGCGATCGCGCTGTTCGCCCTCGTGATCGCGATGCTCATCCTGTTCGTGTTCTAAGCACGGCGGGACAGGAACGAGCCATGCGGCGGACGGTCTCAACGGCAGCGGCGGCTTTTGCCGGGCTCGCGGGTGCGCCCGCACTCGCGGCCGAGGGCGGCATGCCGCAGCTCAACTTCCACGACTTCCCGCCGCAGCTGGTCTGGCTCGCCATCACCTTCATCATCCTTTACGTCGTGATGGCGAAGGTGGCGCTGCCGCGGGTCGGCGGCGTCCTCCAGATGCGGGCCGACCGCATCAAGGACGACCTCGACCGTGCCGCGGCGCTGAAGGAGCAGACCGACCGGACCATCGCCGCCTATGAGAAAGCCAGAGCCGACGCCCGCAACCAGGCGGTCGCGGTCGGGCGGCAGACGGCGGCGGGCCTGGCCCAGAAGGCGGCCGAGCGCCAGGCCAAGGTCGGCGCCGAGCTCACGGCCAAGATCAAGGCCGCCGAGGCCAACATCGCCGCGGCGCGCGACCGCGCCATGGGCGAGATCCGCACCGTCGCCGCGGACATCGCGGCTGACGCGGCCAAGCGCCTGGTGGGCTTACAAGTCCCGCCCGCCGAGGCGCAGGCGGCGGTGGCCGCGGCGCTGAAGGAACGCGGCTGATGCTTCATTTCCTGCGCGATCCCGAGTTCTGGATCCTGGTCGCCTTCGTCGTGTTCGTGGGGGCGGTGTGGAAGCCCGGGGCGCGGGCGATCGCCAAGGCGCTGGACGACCGCGCCGACAAGATCCGCTCCGACCTCGAGCGCGCCGCCAAGCTCCACAAGGAGGCGCAGGCGCTGCTCGCCGAATACCAGCAGAAGCAGCGCGACGCGCTGAAGGAAGCCGAGCAGATCATCGCCCAGGCCAAGGCGGAGGCCGAGCGCCTGTCGGCGCAGGCCGCGGCCGAGCTCGAGGCCTCGCTCAAGCGGCGCGAGCAGATGGCGCTGCAGCGCATCGCCCAGGCCGAGCAGCAGGCGCTGGCGGAGGTGCGCGCCGCCGCGGTCGACGTCGCGGTCGCCGCAACCGGCAAACTGCTCTCAGAAAAGCTCGATGCCGGACGGCAGGACGCGCTCATCGACAGCGCGATCAAGGAGCTGCAGGGCAAGCTGAATTGACGCTTGCTTTGTCCCTCAAGCGCCGGGCGGGGCGCATCCGCGCCCCTTGGCTCCCGCGCGCATAAGCGCGCGCCGGCGCAGTCGCGCCGGTTATTTGTGGCCCGGCGAAGCGCCGGTCCTTTTTCAGGAGCGCATCTGAAAGCCCCTCTACCGCGTCAGCGGGAGAGGGAGGGACCCGCGCGCAAGCGCGGGGGGGTGAGGGTCTGTGCCCTACTGGTGGCCGGCGAGGCTCAGGTCGCGGAGGACGGCGACCTCGAGGTCCTGTTCCTTCAGGCGCCAGTTGAGCAGGTCGCCGATGCTCACGATGTCGATGATCTTCTGGCCGTCGGTGACCGGCACGTGCCGGATTCGCCGCGCGGTCATCAGCTGCATGATGTCGCGCACGAGATCGGTCGGCCGGCAGGTCATGACCTCGCGGACCATGAGGTCGTTCACCTGGAGCTGCAGCGCCCGCGGCCCGTGATGGGCGATGGCATGGATGATATCGCGCTCGCTGACGATGCCGGCAAGCTGGCCCCGCTCGTCGCGGGCGAGCAGGGCGCCGATGGCCTTGGCGGTGAGGATCTGGGCCGCGCGCTCGACGCTGTCGGCCGGCGAGACGGACACGAGCTCCGGCGTGTTCTTGCGCCGCACGATATCGACAATACGCATGGGTCGCCTCTCCCTGGATCCCGCCTATGAATCCTGCGAAGCAGGTGCTTTGCGCGTGGCGCAAACACCGGACGGGTTCTTACCGACATGGGAGCAGGCGGCCGGCGTCACAATGAGCGCCGCGCGACGCCGCGAAAATTTTTAACTCCCGCGGCGCAGGAGGATACCGCGGGGCTATTCCGCCGCCTGGCGAGACGGCACCGGCGGCCGCCAGCGCAACACCGGCTGGCGCGCCGCCCGCGTTTCGTCGAGGCGCCGCCGCGGTGTGAGGCGCGGTGCGGCGTGAAAAAACGCCGCATCGCCCGCCCTGGCGCGCGCAGCCAACGCGCGCAGGGAGTCCACGAACTGGTCGAGCGTCGCCTTGGTCTCGGACTCGGTGGGCTCGATCAGGAGGGCTCCATGGACGACCAGCGGGAAGTACATGGTCATCGGATGGAAGCCCTCGTCGATCAGCGCCTTGGCGACGTCGAGGGTGCTGACGCCGGTGTCCTTGAGGAACGCGTCGTCGAACAGCGCCTCGTGCATGCACGGGCCGTCGAAGGCCGGAGTCATCACGTCCTTCAGCCGCGCCAGCACGTAGTTGGCGTTGAGCACCGCGTCCTCGGACGCCTGCCGCACCCCATCCGCCCCGTGGCTCATCATGTAGGACAGGGCGCGCACGAACATCCCCATCTGGCCGTGGAAGGCCTTGAGGCGGCCAAAGGGCGACGCACCGGGTTCCGCGGTCTCGACCAGGCGGAATCCGCCAGCGTCGTGCACGACATAGGGCAGCGGCACGTAAGGGGCCAGGGCCGCCGAGAACACGACCGGCCCCGAGCCCGGGCCGCCACCGCCATGCGGGGTCGAGAACGTCTTGTGCAAGTTGATGTGCATGGCATCGATGCCGAGATCGCCCGGCCGCACCCGGCCGGCGATGGCATTGAAATTGGCGCCGTCGCAGTAGAAGAAGGCACCGACGTCGTGCACGGCGCGCGCGATCTCGACGATGTCGGTCTCGAACAGCCCGCAGGTGTTCGGATTGGTCAGCATAATCGCGGCGACATCGGGACCGAGCTTCGCCTTGAACGCGGCCAGATCGACCCGCCCGCGCGCGTCGGCGGGGATCGCCTCGACCTCAAAGCCGCAGGCGGCGGCCGTGGCCGGATTGGTCCCGTGCGCCGACTCAGGCACCAGGACCCGTTTGCGCTTCTCGCCGCGCGCCTCGAGCGCGGCGCGGATCGCGACCATGCCGCAGAATTCGCCGTGCGCCCCCGCTCCCGGCGACAGCGCCACGGCAGGCATGCCGGTGAGCGTCTTCAGCCAGTGCGCCAGGCGATCCATCAGCTCGAGGGCGCCCTGCACCGTCTGTTGCGGCTGCAGCGGATGAAGATCGGCAAAGCCCGGCAGGCGCGCCAGCTTCTCGTTGAGCCGCGGGTTGTGCTTCATGGTGCACGAGCCCAGCGGGTACATGCCACTGTCGATCGCGTAATTCTTCTGCGAGAGGCGGGTGAAATGGCGGATCACCTGCGGCTCCGACAGGCCGGGCAGGCCGATCGGGCGGCGGCGCTTCACCCCATTCAGCCGCTCCGCGACCTTGGGCAAATCGGGAAGATCGACGCCCGACCGGCCCGGAACGCCCTGCTCGAAGATCAGCTGCTCTTCCAGCTGCAGGCCGCGATGCCCCGACACGGTCTCGATTTCGGCCGGCGCCGCGCCCGCGGCGGCGCGCGAGACCCTTCCTTGCGACTGGTCCATCACAGCACCTCCCGAAGGGCCTGGGCAAAGCGGTCCATGTCGGCCTCGCTGTTGGTCTCGGTTGCCGCGACCAGCAGCAGGTCGGCGACGTCCGGCCGGTCCGGCCACAGCCGGCTGCCCGGCACGCCGGCGAGCACGCCGCGCTCGACCAGCTTGTCGACGACCGAGGTGGCGGGCTTTGGCAGGCGCAAGGTGAACTCGTTGAAGAAGGAGTCGTTCAATACCGACACGCCCTTCACCGCCGCGAGCTTCCCGGCGAGCTGAACCGCGCGGGCGTGGTTCAGCGCCGCCAGCTTGGTGAAGCCGTCTTCACCGAGGAGCGACAGATGGATACAGAACGCCAGCGCGCAGAGCCCGGAGTTGGTGCAGATGTTGGACGTCGCCTTCTCGCGGCGGATGTGCTGCTCGCGGGTCGACAAGGTCAGCACCCAGCCGCGGCGGCCGTCGGCATCGATCGTCTCCCCGGCGAGCCGGCCAGGCATCTGGCGGACGAACTTGTCGCGGGTCGCGAACAGGCCGACATACGGCCCGCCGAAATTGAGGCTGTTGCCGAGCGACTGTCCCTCGGCGGCGACGATATCCGCCCCCATGTCGCCCGGCGGCGTCAACACCCCCAGCGACACGATCTCGGTGACGACGACGACCAGCAGCGCGCCGGCCTTCTGCGCCGCGGCGGCCAGCGCCGAGAAATCCCGGATGTGGCCGAACACCGACGGGTTCTGCACCACCACGCACGCGGTCTCGGCGTCGATCTTGGCGGCGAGGTCCTCGGTGCCCAGCGCATCCGGCCCGGCGCAGGCGGCGTCGAAGCCGCACCAGCGCGCGTAGTTCTCGATGACCTCGCAATAATGCGGATGCAGCCCGCCGGCGAGGATCGCCTTTTTGCGCCGTGTGATCCGGTTCGCCATCATCACCGCCTCGGCGGCGGCGGTGGCGCCGTCATACATCGAGGCGTTGGCCACATCCATGCCCGAGATCAAGGCGACCTGGGTCTGAAACTCGAACAGCATCTGCAACGTGCCCTGCGCCACCTCCGGCTGATAGGGCGTATACGAGGTGAGGAACTCGCCGCGCTGGATCAGATGATCGACGCTCGCCGGCACGTGATGGCGATAGGCGCCGGCGCCGATGAACGAGGCCATCGAGCCGGCGCTGCGGTTCCTGGCCGCGAGTGCTGCCAAGTCACGCTCGACGTCCATCTCCGTCATGTGGAGCGGCAGGTCGACCGGGCCCTTGAAGCGCGCCGATTCCGGGACGTCGCGATAGAGCGTGTCGACGGACGGCGCGCCAATCGCCGCGAGCATGGCCCGGCGGTCGGCCTCGGTGTGCGGCAGATAACGCATCAGCCGAGCCCCTCCACGTATGCCTTGTAGGCGGCCTCGTCCATCAGTCCCTTGAGCTCGGCCATATCGGCGGGCTTGAGCTTCAGGAACCAGCCATCGCCGGCCGGCGAGGCGTTGACCAGCGCCGGGTTGTCGGTCAGCGCGGCGTTGGCCGCGACGACCTCACCCGAGAGCGGCGCGTAGACTTCGCTCGCCGCCTTCACCGATTCGACGACGGCGGCCTCGTCGCCCTTTTTCAGCGTCTTGCCGGCAGCCGGAAGCTCGACATAGACGATGTCGCCGAGCTGCTGCTGCGCATAATCGGTGATGCCGACGACCGCGACGTCGCCCTCGATCCGGATCCACTCATGTTCCTTGGTGAAGCGTGTCTCTGCCATGCTCCCTCTCATCAGCCCGTGCCGGGGACGTCCCTGCCTGGGGCCTTGTGATAACGATGCGGGACAAACGGTAATTTCACGATTTTGGCCGGACGGTTCTGGCCGCGAACGACCAGGCCGACGGGCGTGCCCTCGGCGGTGGAGCCCGCGGCGACGTAGCCCATGGCGACCGGCCCGCCGACGCTCGGTCCGTAGCCGCCGCTGGTGATGACGCCGAGCGTGGCGCCGCCGGCGTCGACGATGGCCGTCTGCTCGCGTGCCGGGGCCGCACCATCGGGCCGAATGCCGACGCGGCGGCGCTGCGTGCCTTCGGCGAGCTGGCGCCGGACGACCGCATCACCGGGAAAGCCGCCGGCCTCGCGGCGACGTTTGCCGATGACCCAGGCGAGGCCTGCCTCGACCGGCGTGGTCGAGCGATCGATGTCGTGACCGTACAGGCAAAGCCCGGCCTCGAGACGCAGGCTGTCGCGGGCGCCGAGGCCGATCGGCTTCACCTCCGGCTGCGACAGCAGCAGGCGCGCCAGCTTCTCGGCCGCCTCCGCCGCGACCGAGAGCTCGAAGCCGTCCTCGCCGGTATAGCCGGACCGGGTCAGCCAGCACGGAATGCCGCCGATCGAGGCGCGCCCGAAGGTCATGAAGTTCATGGCCACGGCGTCGGGCGCCAGGCGCGCCATCACCGCGCCGGCTCGCGGCCCCTGCAGCGCCAGGAGCGCGCGATCGGTGAGCTCGCGGATTTCGATGGTACGGCCGATGTGCCGGCGCAGATGGGCCACGTCCTCGGCCTTGCACGCAGCGTTGACGACCAGGAACAGATGGTCTGGGTCGCCGGCGTTGCTGACCATCAGATCGTCGAGGATGCCGCCGGTCTCGTCGGTGAACAGCGTGTAGCGGGTGTGGCCCGCGGCGAGCCCCGTGATGTCGCCGGGGACCAGCGTCTCGAGGGCAGCGGCGGCATCGGGTCCGGTCAGGGTGACCTGGCCCATGTGCGAGACGTCGAACAATCCCGCGGCGGCGCGGCAATGAAGATGCTCGGCGATGATTCCCGCCGGATATTGGACCGGCATGTCGTAGCCGGCGAACGGCACCAGCCTGGCGCCGAGCTCGCGATGCAGCGCGTGCAGCGGCGTGTGCAGGAGTTGGGCGGAATGCGGCTCGGCCACCGGCAGATCCTCCAGGACGGATTGACGCCGGCCCTCGCACCCGCACTCCGGGTGTCGCGACCGGCGCCCCCTCTGTCCTTGGACCTGAAAGATTCGCCGCGTGAAGCGGCTTACATCTTCGGTGAGGCCGGCACCTCGTCAGAGATGCTAAAGCCTGCTTTCCAGAGCTCGACTACCGTGCGCGGTCCTTTTGCCTGAGAGTTTCCGGGGCGGTTGCTCCTTCGGCGCCACCGCGACTCCCGAACCAGGGACTCGCGGCGGTCTCTCCCGCGTATGGCAGCGCCACCATGAGCCGGCGGTTTGAGGTTGTCAATCGGCGCTCAAAGCGCGGTCACAGTTTGGCCGCAAGCCGCGGATAAAATTCGAATACCGCTTGTGGCAAAACGGTGACGAATCTCCCTGAAGTGGCAACTCAAGAACGACGGGGATCGCGGCACTGGTATCACGCTGGGCAGCCGCCTGAGGCCTGTTGCGGCCTAAGCCAGAGTGAACAAAATTGGCCATGCTCAGTTATTTCGAAGATGACACCGGGCAGTAATTTGACTGATGAAGCTGGGCTTCCGCCGCCCTGAATGCGAACCCAGCCCGAGGCCTTGTCAACATGAACGGGCAGGTATTTGTCGCGGTTGAGCCTCACGGAAACCCCTCGCACGAACGGAACGTCCGAGACAACGAAGAGATCGCCCAAACTGGCTTCCGGAGGTGATAGCGATGTCTCCAGCCACCGGGTGTACGAACACATACCCCAGACCGAGATGACCCTGCCGGCATCATCAATTTCCAGGTTCAAATCATCCACCAGGACTGACGTCAGGCTTCCAGCCGGTGCGGGCTCGGTATCGAATGAATATTCCTCAGGTCGATACACGAGAATGCTATTCGGTGTCCGACTTGTGGAGCGATCTATTCGAAAGTGCATGTTACGGCCCTGGTTGGGGGAGCGACCGTTGCGTGCGATTGCGCCCCCACCTCACCCCACCCCTCTCCGCCCCCGGGGGCGGAGAGGGAGCAAGAGGGAAGCTACTGCTCCTTGGCGCTCTCGTTACCGTTCTGGCTCTGGCTCCGATTCCACGCCAGCTCGTCTGGGGTCAGCTGGAAACCGACCAGGATGCGGTAGGTATCGGCCTTGCTCGGATCGGGCAGCGGCAGCCGGGGCGAGATCTCTTCAACCTTGCCCAGCTGGGTGCGATTGTCGCTGAACTCGAACCGGATCTTGAAGGGCTCTTTGACCAGAATGTTCTGCTGCGGATCGACGATGGCGACGAAGTACTGGAAATCCGCCAGCCGCGTGCGATCGGCGGGACCACGCGCCGCCAGCACCGCAATCTGCAGATCGATGTCGACGATGTTTTTGTTGTACTTGCATTGCACCAGGACGTCCTGGATCTGGCCCTCGACCATAACGTCAGTCAGGTCGCGCCCGGGCCCGTCGCGAAACCGCGTCACCTTGGCCGCGTCGCTGGGGATGAGGCCGCCGGGACAGGCGGGCTGCGGCTGGCCGCGGTTGCAGCCGGCCAGAGCCGTCGCAAGAGCCAGGGCGCAGAGCGCGCCGAGGCGGAGCTTTCCCACCCTCACGGAAGATGCTTGTGCGAGCCGTCGCAGAAGGGCGTGGCCTTGGTCGCCTTGCAGCCGCAGAACCACAGCTTCTGCGCCGCCGACGCCTTGTACTCCACGGGCTGGAGGCCCGTCCCGGCATGCGAGCCGTCACAGAACGGCTGTTTGTTGCTGCGCCCGCAAGCGCACCAGAAATAGGTTTTCCCCGGCTCCACATCGATCCCATAGGGGGATTTCTGGGCGACCACCGGTTGGGCGGGTATGTTTTCGCTCATAATTGCTCGCACTTTTGGCGGGGGATTAAGACTTCGCAGGGCTTCCGTCTGCCATCCGTGGGGAGTAGTTTGGCCCCTTGGATTCGCCCCCGGACTTTAGAGAACCCCTGATGATTCCACAAGATTCCGCGCATGCCACCGCCGACACGATGGACCGGGAGGAGCGCGGCCGGGACGGCGGCCGCCGCACGGCGCTGGCCGTCGTGCTGGCGGGGCCGCGCGGCTTTTGCGCCGGCGTCGACCGAGCGATCCTGATCGTCGAGCAGGCGCTGGCGCGGTTCGGCAAGCCGGTCTATGTGCGGCACGAGATCGTCCACAACCGCATCGTGGTCGAGCGGCTGGAGGCCAAAGGCGCCATTTTCGTCGAGGAGCTCGACGAGATTCCCGACGACGCGACGGTGATCTTCTCCGCGCACGGGGTCCCGAAGGCGGTGCCCGCCGAGGCGGCGCGCCGCAAGCTGTTCTACCTGGACGCCACCTGCCCGCTGGTGAGCAAGGTGCATGCCGAAGCCGGCAATCACTTCGACGCCGGCCGCCAGATCGTCCTGATCGGCCATGCCGGCCACCCCGAGGTCGTGGGCACGATGGGTCAGCTGCCGGACGGGGCCGTCCTCCTGGTCGAGAACGTGGACCAGGTGGCGCGGACCCAGCCCGACGATCCCGACAACCTGGCGTACATCACCCAGACGACGCTGTCGGTGGACGACACCGTCAGCATCGTCGCGGCGTTGCGGCGGCGCTTCCCGAACATCGTCGGGCCGCGCAAGGAAGACATCTGCTACGCGACGACCAACCGCCAGGCCGCGGTGAAAGCGATCGCGCCGCAGGTCGATGCCATCCTCGTCGTCGGCGCGCCGAACTCGTCCAACTCGATGCGGCTGGTCGAAGTGGCGAAACAAGCGGGGTGCGCCAGGGCCAAGCTGGTGCTGCGCTCTTCCGAGATCGACTGGGCCTTCTTCGACGGCGTGCAGCGCCTCGGCCTCACCGCCGGCGCCTCCGCACCCGAGGAGCTGGTGCAGGAGATCATCGACAGCTGCCGCGAGCGGTACGACGTTTCGGTCGAGGAGGTCATTGTCACCGAGGAGCACATCCGGTTCAATCTGCCGCGCGCGGTCACGGATTAGGGCGGCAGCCGAGCGATGGAATCGTTTTCCCCGATCGTCATTCCCGCGCAAGCGGGAATCCAGAACTCTAACCACAGAGACACAGAGACACAGAGACAGGAAGAATCTCGTCTGCTCTCTGTGCCTCTGCGTCTCTGTGGTGAACATCTCTGGATGCCCGCTTTCGCGGGCATGACGAAAGGGAGAGTGGCGCGGCCGGTTCGGATTCGGCTGTAAGGGGCTGAGGCGAACGCGGCATGGCTGTCTACACCGAGGTTTCGGACAACGAGATCGAGAAATTCGTTGCCGCGTACGACATCGGCCGCGTCGTCGCGTGCAAGGGAATCGCCGAGGGGGTCGAGAACTCCAACTTCCTTCTGCAGACCGATCGCGGCCTCTACATCCTGACGCTCTACGAGAAGCGGGTGGCCAAGAACGACCTGCCGTTCTTTCTCGGCCTCATGGACCATCTCGCCGCCAAGGGTCTCGCCTGCCCAACACCGCTCCGCGGGCGCGACGGCAAGGCGCTCCGCGAGCTCGCGAAGCGGCCGGCGGCGATCATCAGCTTCCTGCGCGGCATGTGGCCCAAGCGGATCGTGACCGCGCATTGCACCCAGGTCGGCGACGCGCTCGCCCACCTGCACCTGGCCGGCGCCGATTTCCCGATGCGGCGGTCGAACGCGCTGGGCCTCGCCGGCTGGTGCGGCCTCTTCGACTTGTGCCGCGCCCGCGCCGATGAAGTCCAGCCGGGCTTGGCGGAAGAGCTGGCGCGCGAGCTGGACCAGCTGGGCACCGGCTGGCCGTCCGGCCTTCCCGAAGGTGTCATCCATGCCGACCTGTTCCCCGACAACGTGTTCTTCCTCGACGACAAGCTGTCGGGGATGATCGACTTCTATTTCGCCTGCAACGACGCCTTTGCGTACGACCTCGGGATCTGCCTCAACGCGTGGTGCTTCGAGAGGGACGGCAGCCTGAACGCGACCAAGGCGCGGGCGCTGATCCGCGGCTACAGCGCGACCCGGCCGGCGACGCCGGCCGAGATCGAGGCCCTGCCGATCCTCGCCCGCGGCAGCGCGTTGCGTTTTCTGCTGACCCGGCTTTACGATTGGCTGAACCATCCGCAAGGCGCGTTCGTGCAGCCGAAGGACCCGCTCGAGTACTTGAAGAAGTTGCGCTTCCACCGCTCCGTGAAGAGTGCCGCGGCCTATGGACTGTAGGATAGTACGGCATGCTGTGGCCGCGGCGCTGCTGCTCGCCGCTGCCTCGAACGCCCACGCCCAGGCGAGCGACCCGACCGCCGACGATGCGACGGTGCTCCACCTGAGCGAGAGCGCGCAGCGCCTGGTGCGGCAGGATCGCCTGTCCCTCGAGCTTCGCGCCGAAGCAACCGGGACCGACCCGGCGCGGGTCCAGAGCACCATCAACCGCCGCATGGCCGCCGCCCTCGACCAGGCGCATGCCGTGTCCGGCGTCGAGGCCGAGACGCGCGGCTACTGGGTCCGCCAGGAGCGGCCGGCCGACCGGCAGACGGGCGGCAACGGTCCGACGCGCTGGCATGGCGTGCAGTCGCTGAGCTTGCACGGCAGCGATACCGCGGCGCTGCTCAAGCTCGCGGGCGAGCTGCAGCAGTCCGGCTTCGTGATGTCGAATCTCGCCTACGACGTCGCCCCGCAGACCGCGCGCAGCCTCGAAGACGAGCTGACCAGCCTGGCGCTGCAGCGGCTGCGCGACCGGGTGCAGCGGATCGCCACCGACATGGGACTGGAGCTGCGCAATTTCCGCAACCTCCAGATCGGCAACGTCACCGGCGCCGGCACGCCCATCCGGCCGCTGCAGATGATGCGCGCCGCGGCGGCCGCACCGGCCCCGCCGCCGGCCGCCGAGCCCGGCGAGACCACCCTCGAAGTCGCGGTCAGCGCGGAGGTGGTCCTGCTTCCGCGCGGCACGCCGCCGTGAACGGCGCCGATCCCGTCAGACAAGACGACGCCACATCCGACGACGATCGGGGCGGCGTCGACGCATTCACCGACGGGGCGTGCAGCGGCAACCCCGGGCCGGGCGGCTGGGGCGTGATCCTGCGCTGGCGCGGGCAGGAGAAGGAGCTGTCGGGTGCGGAGCCCGAGACGACCAACAACCGCATGGAGCTGATGGCGGCGATCAATGCGCTGGAAGCGCTGAAGCGGCCGGCGCGGGTGCGCCTCTACACCGATTCCAACTACGTGAAGGACGGCATCACCAAATGGCTGCCGGACTGGAAGCGGCGCGGCTGGAAGACCGCCGACAAGAAGCCGGTGAAGAACGTCGATCTCTGGCAACGCCTCGAGGCGGCCGCCCAGCGCCACGACGTGAGCTGGCACTGGGTGCGCGGCCACGCGGGCCATCCCGAGAACGAGCGCGCCGACGCGCTGGCGCGCGAGGCGATCGCGAACGCGGTGATGTTGAGGTGATGCATCGACTCGTCGATGCGTCATTCCAAATCTTTTTCATCACGAAGACACGGAGATCACGGAGAAGAGCAGGAGACGAGCTCTCCCTACCCTCCGTGCCCTCCGTGTCTCCGTGGTTGAATTCTCTGGATGCCTTCGCGGGATGGCGAGTGGCGTGGTTTGAAATTCAGCTCTGACCCCGATTCTGCTGGCTAGGATGCGGTGGGTGGCGAAACTGGCTCACGCCGGGTGCATCGCTCCCCCACCTCACCCCGGCCCTCTCCGCCCCCGAGGGCGGAGAGGGAGTAGGAGCGCGATAAAAAAGGGCGGGACTTGCGTCCCGCCCTTTTTGAACGAAGCTTCGAGCTGTTCAGAACTGCTTCAGCATCGTCTCGGCGTTCGAGACTTCGAAGGCGCCCGGCTTCTCGACGTTCAGCTGTTTCACGACGCCGTCGTCGACCAGCATCGAATAGCGCCGCGAGCGGAGACCCATGCCGTTCGGCGTGAGGTCCAGCTCCATGCCGAGCGCCTTGGTGAAATCGGCGCTGCCGTCCGCCAGCATCATGACCTTCTCGCCGACGTTCTGGTTCTTGCCCCAGGCGTCCATGACGAACGCGTCGTTCACCGACAGGCACGCGATGGTGTTGATGCCCTTCGTTCTGAGCTGTTCGGCATTCTGGACGTAGCCGGGAAGATGCTTCGCCGAGCAGGTCGGGGTGAACGCGCCCGGCAGCGCGAACAGAGCCACCTTCTTGCCCTTGAAGAGCTCGTCCGTGGTGATGTCCTTGGGGCCGTCCTTGCTCATGAACTTGAGCTTGCCCGACGGAACCTTGTCGCCAACCTTGATCGCCATAATGCGTCCTTTCCCTGAGTTTATCCGCGTGCGAGGCTGCCCATCTATAACCCGGCAGCGAGGGGTTTTCACCCCTCAATAACTAAGGATTTGCCGGCTTGTCCGCGGCCGCCGTGGTCTTGCGGCCCTCTGCCTTGTCAAGCGCGGCGAGCACGACGTCCGTGGTGAGAATTTCCGGCAGCGGAATCCCCGACGGGGCCGCCGGCCCATAGACGACGTTGAACGGAATGCCGTAACGCCCGAAGCTCGCGAGGTATCGCGCAATCACATCGTTCGGGCGCGTCCAGTCGGCGCGCATCGGCACGACGCTGCCGTTCGCGAGCCGGGCCGCGACTTCGCCGCGCGATACCACCGCCGCCTTGTTGACCTGGCAGGTGATGCACCAGTCGGCGGTGACATCGACGAAGACGACGTGGCCCTCGCGCACCAGGCTTTCGACGTCGGCGAGCTCGAACGGCCGCCAGGCCGCCCCGGCGAGCGCGGATGTTTCCGGCGGCGGCGGCTGAGCCGCAAAGCGCTGCGGCACGACAAACGCGAGGATCGCCAGCCCCACGGCCGCGATCCACCCGACACTCCGCCAACCCGCCGCCCGATGCACGGCCCAGAGGACCGCGAGCAGCGCCAGCAGCACGAGGCCGACGGCCGCCGCGGCTTCGGGGCTGATCTGCACCGCCAGCACCGACAGCAGCCAGACCGCAGTCGCGGCGAGCGCGAAACCCAGGACAAAGCGCAGCTTCACCATCCACGAGCCCGGACGCGGCAGGCGCGCCGCCAGGCCGGGCAGCAGCGCAATCACGAGATAGGGCAGCGCCAGCCCCAGGCCGAGAGCGAGGAAGATGGTGACGATGTCGACGGCACCCCGGGCGAGCGCGAAGCCCACCGCGGTGCCGACAAACGGCGCCGAACATGGTGTGGCGAGCAAGGTCGCGAACGCGCCGCTGAGAAACGCGCCAACAGCACTCTCTTCGTGCGGCGCCTTCGCTTCGCCGCCGGCGCCGACCACCGCATCGGACACGATTCCCGGCAGGCGGAGCTCGAACCAGCCCCACAGATTGGCGGTGAACAGAGTCAGCACCACGCCCATGAAGACGAGGAATTCGGGCTGCTGGAACTGGATGCCCCAGCCAATGGTCGAGCCGGCCGCCTTCAGCGCCACGAGCGCCAGCGCCAGGATCAGGAACGCGGTGAGGATTCCCGCGGCCGCGGCCAGGAAGTTGCGGCGTATGCGCGTCCGCGCGAGGCCGGCGTGGCTCACCAGGTTGAGGAGCTTCAGCGACAGCACCGGCAGGACGCACGGCATCAGGTTGAGGACGAGGCCGCCGAGGAGAGCGGCCAGGAGGATCGCGCCGAAGCCGACCTGCATCGGCACCGGCCCCGGAAGGCCCGCCGCCAAGGTCACGCCCTTCTCCATGGCTCGGGCGCCGTCGACCAAGGTCAAGGTGACCGGCGTACCGGCGAAATTCGCAGCGGCCGCCGCCTCGGGCCGCTCGAACCGCGCCGGCAAGCGCAGGATGGCGCGCCGGCCGCCGTCCGAGAGATTCACGTCGGGCTTGCCGAAGCCGACGCCGGACGCCAGCGCCCCCTCGACGAACAGGTCGGGATGCTCGAAGGGCGTGGTCGCGGTCGCGACGACAGTGACCGCCGGATTTTCGCCGCCGCTCCAGCTCGCGCGGTCGATCGACAGCCCGGCACCGCTTCCGTCACCGGGAACCCGCGCCACGAACTGATCGATCGCATGCGCGTAGTCCGTCGGGCTCGCGGCCCCGGCCGGCAGGTCGAGCCTGAACGACGCCTGATAAGGAATGCAGATCTTCTCGCACACCAGGTAGTCGACGGCGAGGCGCAGCGCCAACGGCGCGCCCGGATGCTCGACCCGCGCGTCGATCGGCAGGACCACGTCGCCGCCATAACCGAAGGTGTCGAAGCCGAACAGCTCGAAGCGCTCGGGGGCCGGCCACCGGATCGCCGCGTCGGCGAGGTTCCGCGACCCGGCCCAATCGAGCTTCGGCGGCAGGCCGGCGTCGCCCGGCGACCGCCAGTAGATCTTCCACCCCGGCTCGAGCTTGAATTCCAGCCCGAGCCGCAAGGTTGCCGCCTCGCCGGCCGCGGCCGTGGCCGACACGAGGCGCAGCTGCGTCTGATCGGTCCGCGCCCACTCAGATGAGCCAGATGCCGATGAATCAGGCGCCGACGCGCCCGGTGCTGCGCGCGCCGGACATATCGCTGTCACGGCGAGTGCTGCGACGATGATCGCCCTGCGTAAAGCTGCTTTTTTCAACCAATAGCGCATTGATTTTCAGCAGAAATTTTGGTCAGCGGCCGGAACTATATCCACAGTCTGTGGCATATTTCCGGCACATTCTCGTGATTTCAAAGCCCGTAATTGGTAAGCTTGTTTTAACAGCTCATGTCACCTAATTGGTAATCATGACCGCCAAGTTGCGCCTGCCGAGTTTCTTCACCGGGCATTTGCTGGCCGCGATGCCGCAGATGGAAGACCCGCGCTTCGAGCGCAGCGTGATCTATCTGTGCGCGCACAACGCCGAAGGTGCCATGGGCCTGGTGGTCAACCGGCTGTTCGAAGCGATCACCTTCCCCGATCTCCTGGAGCAGCTCAACATCGAGACCGGCCCGAAGACCGAGCAGATCCGCGTGCATTTCGGCGGCCCCGTGGAATCGGGACGCGGCTTCGTGCTGCACACCGACGATTACGTGCGCGACGGCACGCTGAAGGTGCGCTCGGGATTCGCGTTGACCGCAACGGTCGACATCCTGAAAGCGATCGCGGTCGGCGAAGGGCCGCGTCGCAGCCTGCTGGCACTCGGCTACTCCGGCTGGGGCCCGGGCCAGCTCGAATCCGAGATCGCCGCCAATGGCTGGCTGGTGGTCCCGGCTGATCCGTCGATCGTGTTCGAGCATCATCTCGAGGATAAGTGGCAGCAGGCGCTGGCGGCGACCGGCGTCTCGATTGCATCGCTCTCCGGCTTCGCCGGCCGGGCATAGTACCTTCGTCCCACCCCTCGTTCCGGTTACGCGCCGTTTTTGGGCGGCTCTTTATTTGGGCGGCTCGCGTTTAGCCGCCACACCGGCCGGATATTGCGAGGGAGCGAAGCCCCCTCGGACCCCGGCCCTAAACGCTCGCCGCCGAACGCGCATCCGCGCGTTCGTGTGACTCACACACATACCTTGCCCGGTCGTTCCACTGCGTGACGCGCGGCTTTGCCGCGGGGCTGAAAATTCTCTTACACCAAGCGGCGGACGAGCTTTTCGTAGGATTCGAGGCCGCCGAGCGGGCCCATGGCGGCGAGGGTCGGGCGGCCGGAGAAGATGCGGTGCGCCACCTGGGCCACGTCCCCAGCGCCCACCGCGTTGATCTTGCGGACCATCTCCTCGACCGGAATCGGGCGGCCGTAGATCAGGAGCTGGCTGCCCAGCGCTTCCATGCGCGCGCCGGTGCTCTCGAGCGACATGAGGATGCCGGCGCGCATCTGGGTGCGCGCGCGCTGGAGCTCGTTCTCCGGCACCGGGTCACGCACCGCGGCCAGCTGCTCGAACAGAACCTCGACCAATTCGGGCGTCTCTTTCTCGCCGGTCCCGGCATAGACGCCGAACACGCCGCCATCGAGATACGGGGCGGCATAGGCGCTGACGCCGTAGGCGAGGCCGCGCTGCTCGCGGATCTCCTGGAACAGGCGCGACGACATGCCGCCGCCGAGCAACGTCGCCAGCACCATCGAAGCGTAATAATCGGGATCGGCGAACGACACGCCAGGGAACCCCAGCGCCAGGTGCACCTGCTCCAGGTCCTGGTCGTCACGATGCTCGCCGCCGACATAGCGGGCGGCCTCGTAGCTGGTGTCGCCGGCCTCCGGCAACGCGGCGAAGGCGCGGCGCGTCAACGAGACCAGCTCGTCATGATCGAGATTGCCCGCCGCCGCCACCACCATTGCCGAGGCGCCGTAATGCCGGGTGCGAAAATCGACCAGGGCTTCGCGCGGCAGCTTGTCGATGATCTCCGCCTTGCCCAGGACCGGGAAGCCGAGCGCCTGGCCGGGAAACGCCGCCTCCTGGAAGCGGTCGAAGATGACGTCGTCCGGCGTGTCTTCGGCCTGGCCGAGCTCCTGCAGGATCACCGCGCGCTCGCGGGCGAGCTCGGTCGGATCGTAGATCGAGTGCAGGAGGATGTCGGCCAGGATGTCGACCGCGAGGCGCAGATCGCCCTTCAGCACCTTGACGAAATAGGCCGTCTGCTCGCGGCTGGTCTGGGCGTTCATGCTGCCGCCGACCGCCTCGATCTCCTCGGCGATCTCGCGGGCGGAGCGCCGCTCGGTCCCCTTGAACGCCATGTGCTCGAGGAGATGCGCCACACCGTTGACGTCGGGCGCCTCCTGGCGCGTCCCCACCCCGATCCACACCCCGACCGACGCGGTTTCCACCGAGTCCATGCGGTCCGTGGCGACCCGCAATCCGTTGGGCAACGTGGTGATGCGAATGGTCATGCCGCCACCCGGTTATGTTCGAGGATGAAGTCCTGGACCCGCTGCCGATCGTTCGGGAGAACGACCACGCGCTCGGGCCGCTGCATTAGATCGGCCAGCCGCGCCGGCAGGGCCGGCCTGATACCCGTCGCCCGCTCCACCGCATCGGGGAATTTCGCCGGATGCGCCGTCGCCACGGTGACCATCGGCACGGCGAGATCGCCGCGCTGCGCCCCCGCCGCCACGAGGCCGACGGCGGTATGGGGATCGACCAGCTCGCCGGTGGCGGCATGGCAGCGCCCGATCATGGTCAGCGTCTCGTCGTCGCCGGCCCGGCAACCGGCGAACAGCCGCTTGAGCTTCGCATGCCGGGTCGGCGACAGCTTCAGCTCGCCGCGTCCGCGGAAGCGCTGCATCATCTCGGCGACCGACTTGCCGTTGCGCCCGGCGAGCTCGAACAGGAGGCGCTCGAAATTGCTGGACACCTGGATGTCCATGCTCGGCGACAGGCTGGGCGACACCGGCTCCATGGTCATGCTGCCGGTCACCAGCAGGCGGAACAGGATGTCGTTGCGGTTCGAGCCGACGACGAAGCGCTGGATCGGCAGGCCCATGCGCTGGGCGGCGTAGCCGGCGAAGATGTTCCCGAAATTGCCGGTCGGCACGGTGAAGGCGACGGCGCGGGCGGGAGCCCCCAGCGCCACAGCGGCCACGGCGTAGTACACGATCTGGGCCGCGATCCGCGCCCAGTTGATCGAGTTCACCGCCGACAGGTTGACGCGGCCGCGGAACTGCTCGTCGCCGAACATCCCCTTCACGAGGTCCTGGCAATCGTCGAACGTGCCCTCGACGGCGATGTTGTGGACGTTCGGCGAGGTCACGGTCGTCATCTGCCGGCGCTGGACCTCGGAGACGCGGCCCTGCGGGTGCAGGATGAAGATCTCGATCGCCTCGCGGTCGCGGCACGCCTCGATCGCGGCCGAGCCGGTGTCGCCGGATGTGGCGCCGACGATGGTGACGCGGGACCGCCGCCGGGCAAGCACGTGATCGAACAGACGGCCCACCACCTGCAGCGCATAGTCCTTGAAGGCCAGGGTCGGGCCGTGGAAGAGCTCGAGCAGCCAGTCGTTGGCGCCGATCTGCTTCAGCGGGGCGACCGCCGGATGATCGAAGCCCGCGTACGCGTCGCGGAGGATCGCCGCCAGGTCGGCCGCGGCAATCGTGTCGCCGACGAACGGTGTGAGGATGCGCAGCGCCGCCTCGGCATAGGGCAGGCCGGTCAGCGCCCGCCAATCGGCGGCCGAGAATTTGGGCCACGCCTCCGGCACGTAGAGGCCGCCGTCGCGGGCCAAGCCCGACAACAGCACCTCGTCGAAGCCGAGGACTGGAGCCTCGCCGCGGGTGGAGACATAACGCATAAACACGCCTGGGGGTGGGCGGCTGGAAAGGGGGCGAGACTAGCCGCCGGGGACGGTCGCGGCAAGACGCGGGGCAGAGGCCGCCATGTGGCAGTTAAATACCTGTTTTGAAAAGCTTAATCGGCGACATAACAGCCACAGACATAACAACCACAGAAGCACAGGGGCACCGTGGGCAGAAGAGATCGCACCCTCCTCTACTCCGTAGCCTGCTACTCCGTAGCCTGCGCGCCTCTGTGGCGTTCCTGGATCGCGTCGTCGCCCGAAGCGGGCTCCTCGCGATGACGCGGGGCTAATTCAAATACCGCGTCTTGAGGTGGCGCTTGTAGATCTCGGGGTCGAGCGGGCGGCCGGTGGCGGCGACGAGCAGGTCGCGGGTCGGCACCAGCGAGCCCTTGCCGTGGACGTTCTCCCGCAGCCACGCCATCAGCGGCGCGAAATCGCCGCGGCCGAGGGCCTGCGGAATCTCGGGCCGGGCCCGGCGCGCCGCATCGAAGAGCTGCGCCGCGGTCATGGCGCCCAGCGTGTAGGTTGGGAAATAGCCCCACGATCCGCCCGGCCAGTGGATGTCCTGCAGACAGCCGTCGCGATCGTCCGGCGGGACGATTCCGACGAGCTGCTTCATGCCCTCCGCCCAGGCGCCGGGCAGGTCGGCGAGCTTGAGGTCGCCGGCGACCAGGGCCCTCTCCAGCCGGTAGCGCAGGATGACGTGCGCGGGATAAGTCGCTTCGTCGGCGTCGACGCGGATCAGGCCGCGTTCGACCTTGGTGTAGATGCGGTAGAGGTTCTCCACCTCCCAGGCCGGCCCGCCGCCGGCGCCGAACGCCTCGGCGGCCAGCGGGCCCAGCCAGGCGATGAACTCGCGCGACCGGCAGGCCTGCATCTCCACCAGCAGCGACTGGCTTTCATGGACGCTCATGCCGCGCGCATGGCCGACCGGCTGATGCCGCCACTCGACCGGCAAGCCGCGCTCGTACATGGCGTGGCCGGTCTCGTGCAACACGCCCATCAGGCCGGGCATGAAGTCGGCTTCGTTCCAGCGCGTGGTGAGCCGGACATCGTCGGGGACGCCGCCGCAGAACGGATGCAGGCTGGTGTCCAGCCGCCCATGCGCGAAATCGAAGCCCACCGCTTCCATGAGCCGGCGCGCCAGCGCCTGCTGCTTGGCGGCGGGGAACGGTCCGGCCGGCCGCGTGGCTTTCGGATGGCGCGCCTGGCTCTCGATCGCCGCGTCGATGAACCCGGGCAGGAAGGCGGCGAGGCTGTCGAAGAGCGGCGTGATCTCGGCCGAGCGCCCGCCGGGCTCATACTCGTCCAGCAAGGTGTCGTAGGGAGAGAGCCCGAACGCGGCCGCTTTGATCTTCGCCGTCTCGCGCACCAGGTCGAGAACGCGCTGCAGCAGCGGCAGCAGGCCGCGGAAATCATTGGCCGGGCGCGCCGTGCGCCAGCGCAGCTCGCATTCGGATTCGGCGCGCGAGCGCGCCTCGACCAGATCGGCGGGAAGGCAGGTGGCATGCCGCCACTCATGCTTCATCTCATTAAGGTTGGCCGTCTGCCACGGCGTCAAGCCCGGCTCGCGCTCCGCATTCGCCAGCAGATCGCCCAGCGCCGGATCGGTAAGCATCTGGTGGGCGAGCACCCGCAAGGTCGCCAGCTGCTCGGTGCGCGCCGCCGCCCCGCCGGTCGGCATCAAGGTCTCCATGTCCCATTGCAGGACGCCGGCGGCTTCGCGCACGAGGTTGAGGCGCTTGAAACGGATTTCGAGCTCGGCGTAGGCAGTCATAGGCGCTCCGGAGGTGCTGCTGGCGTTCGGATTGTGGCGGAATAATTTGGACGTTAACAGGGGGCATCAAACGGCCTTCAGCGCGAGCCGTCTTTAGAACCGTTTAACGAAATCGCCGACCGATCCGTGTAGAATTTTTATGCCGGTCTCTCGAAATATGACGCATCGCGTGTGTGCGCCGGGCCAGCAGGTTGCGATTGACGCGGTCGAGGCCCGCGTTGTGATACCTGGGAGATCCGCATGGTCGATCTGGTCGACATTGCTATTCCGGCCAATGCTCAAGCCGCTGCCGAGTCTCTGGGGCTTGCGGTTTCCCGCAGCGTGACCACCGGGACGCGGATTCGACAAATCCCGCGGGAAGACGCCGAGATCGCGGTCGCGTGTCTCCGCGACTGGGGCTTTTCCGCCCGCATCCTGGAGGATACGCCTCGATCGGAAGACCGATCCGGGCGCAGCATTAAGCCAGCAGCGTAGAAGGCCTAGCCGATAGTGACCGCGAGCCGTCGTGGCTGATCGGTTGCTCTCAGGAAATGGCAAGGATTCTCCGCAGGCGCGCGATTACGCCGGGCAGGCCGCGCATCCTCATGATCCGACCGGCGTAGTCGTAGTCCTCGGAGAGCACGCGTGCGTTTGGTACACCTCGCGCGGCAACCCCTGCTTCGCATAGGGCAGCACCAATCTCGCGCAGCCCGATCGACGGTTTGGCCGGCCATTTGGAGAGGGAATCATGGAAGTTTTATTGAGAGACTTCCTGACCGATCAGATCTTCGGACTGAGCGGTCTGGCCAATCTCTCGAATTTCGCGGTTCTATTGGCCTTCTCGGTGCGAGACGTCCTCAAGTTGCGCGTTCTGGCGCTCGCGTCCGATGTGATGATCGTGCCGTACTACTATTTTCAGCACAAACCGCTCTGGCCGCCGATCTTCTGGGGAATGGCTTTCGTCATCGTCAACGGGGTTCGGACCGTGACTCTGATCTTGGAGAGGCGCCCTGTCATCCTGAGCGACAGGGAAGAGGAACTGCACCGCGTGGCATTTGGCTCCGTGGACAAGCGAGACTTCATAAAAATGGCGAGCCTTGCCCGCTGGGTCGACGTCTCGCCTGGCGAGGTGATCGTCAAAAAGGGTCGCCAGATATCTGACGCGATTGTCCTCATTTCCGGCGAAACTGAAGCGGTTCTCAGTGGCAAGACCATCTTTGCTTACCGTCCCGGACAGCTCATCGGGAATGTGAGTGCTTATAGTGGCCTCGCCAGTCCAGCGGACGTGGTGGCGCGGGGGCCCGCAAGGCTTGCCAAGTGGGATCTAGAGCACATGAGAGAGTTCACCGAGAGCAGGCCGAAACTCCGCGCCAAACTTCTGAAAATTATGAGCCATGATCTTGCCGCCAAATTGCACGAAAATCTCACCAACCAGGGTCATTCCTGATCCACCACGCTCGTCCACGCTGTCGGCCATCAGTTGCGTTCACGAAATGGCAAGGGATCTCCGCAGCCGCGCGATCGCGCCGGGCAGGCCGCGCACCTTCATGATCCGACCGGCGGAGTCGTAGTCCTCGGAGAGCACGCGCGCGTTCTCGTACACCTCGCTCAGCAGCGCCTGCTTCGCATAGGGCAGCACGAGGTGTTCCTCGACCATCGCAGCTTCGAAGAACGCGATGATCGCTTCGCGCAGTGCCGCCACGTCGCCGGGCGCCTTCGCGGATAGGAAAATCGCATCCGGGTGCTTCGCACGCAGGGCCGCGCGATCCCCTTCGCCGACGCGATCGATCTTGTTGAGGAGCAGGCGCGACGGGACGCCGTCTGCACCGATCTCGCGCAGCACGGAGCGGCTCACTTCGAGTTGCGATTCATATGTCGGATCGGATGCGTCGACGACGAACAACAGCAGCGATGCTTCGAGCGCCTCGTCGAGCGTTGATCGGAAGGACGCTACGAGATCGTGCGGCAGCTTCTTGATGAACCCGACCGTATCCGAGACGAGCACGCGCGGAACCGTCTCCGGATGCAGTGCCCGCACCGTCGTATCGAGCGTCGCGAAGAGCTTGTCCGCGACCAGCACCTCGCTGCCGGTGAGAGCCCGCATGAGTGAGGATTTCCCGGCGTTCGTATACCCGACCAGCGCGACCCGGAGCTGATCGCGTCGCGCAAACCGACGCTGATCGTTGTTTCGCTGGATATTCTCCAGCTCCTCCTTCAGCTCCGCGAGGCGATCGCGGATCTTGCGTCGATCGAGCTCGAGATTGGATTCGCCCGCACCCGGGCCCTGCTGCCGCCCGCCGCCCGACGACGACTCTCGCAGGCGTGGCGAGACGTACTTCAATCGCGCGATCTCCACCTGCAGTTTCGCCTGGCGGCTATGCGCGTGACGGTGGAAGATCTCCACGATCACGCCGGTCCGATCGAGCACCTGGGCGCCGGTCGCGCGCTCGAGGTTGCGTGCCTGGCTCGGCGAGATGTCGTGATCGACGATCACGAACTCCGGTCTCGGCGGCGAATCCGGATCGAGGTCGACCCGCGGCGCGTTCGGCTTCTTTTCGTCGGCACCCTCAAAGCGCTCGCGGGCCTTCGACTTCCGCGGGGGTGCCATCGATCCGACGACGCCCCTCCCGCCGGTGATCGCCGCGAGGTCCTGAAGCCGCCCCTTGCCGAGCACCGCCTCGCCGCCGATCGCGTCGCGCTTCTGGGACATCGTGCCGACGACCGCGTAACCGAGCGTCTTCACGAGGCGGCCGAGCTCCTCGAGGCTCGCGGCGTGCGAGACGTCGTCGACGCCGGGGACCTGAATCCCGACGAGTATAGCGCGCGGCACGGGCGGTTTGGTTTCCATGATCGGGGGAGGTAGCACGAATCGCGCAGGAGCGCGGGGAATTCCACACCTGAATCCACTTCTATCGACAGACGGCGTTAAGGCGCCACGTGGAATTGGCGGCTCAGTCTAAGACTCTCATAAAGATTGGGCGGTGGCGTGGTGACTGACTCAGCGCTTACTAGCTGCAGCCCGCCCGCAGGAACGTGAGCGCCAGCTCCCGGTGGCCTACACCGGATCGTTACCCATCAGCTCATCCTAATCACCCCAAGCTTTTCGCTGGCTTCAGGTCAATAGTCACCATGGCTTCACTCGGTGAGGCGCATAATCGACACGGCCGCTAAGTTGATTCACGAGAAGCAAATTCTTGTCGGCCAAAGTACGTTTTCTTCCTGACCGCTGGGGGTGATGCTGGCACCGGTGCTCCGCTGGCTGGTGCCGATCTGCGCCGGCAATATCTGGGCCGAGGATCTGCTGCTGAAGCTGCGCCGCCACCGGGCGCTGAAAAGCGGATTTAAGGACTTCAACGGCCTGCCAGAGAGCATATCGGACCGGCGCGCCGAGGGCGCGCTCAAGGTGCCGATGCGGGTGCCGCGCCTGCCCGGCTGCCCGATCGACGACAAGCCGGTCGAGGTCGTGTACCAGATCCAGCGCCGCGCTTTTTTGCCCCGGCGCTTCGAGAGAGTTTCGAAACGCAATTGCAAGAATCCGATATCGGTGGCCGCGTCCGGCCGTCAAAACGAAGCCGCGGCTCGTAGGTTCGGCGGATCGCCTGACCTTCGGGAAGGAACCTTTGCCGCAAATGGTCCCTCGCACGATACACCGGTAAAGGAGAAGAAGATGTTGAAGACTACGTGGAAAAAAAGCGCCGGAGTCGTCCTCGTCGGCAGCGCCTTGCTGATCGGAGCTTGCGCAGGCCGCCGGTGTCGCACCCGGCGGCGATATCGAGATTCACGGCATGCCGGAGGCCTACGGCACCTACGATCCCATCGTGTTCCTGAAGGACTGGACTGACGGCTGCATCGCGGTCAGCAACCGTACGATGGACGAGATCTGGACGAGAGTGCGCCTCGATACGGCCGTCGACATCATCGCCTAGGCGCGGCTCGAAACAGGGACGCCCTCATCGGCTATTGGGAATGATCCGGTTTAGTGGTGAGCCAGCCGCTTTTGGACGCTGCGCCGACCCACACTTCGGCATACCGAACCGGTATCGTCATTCCTAAGCACAGAAGCAGCATAGTCAATAAAGAAACAGCGTTTAAATTTGTAGAGCACGTCCTTGCCAAGGACGGGCTCTACCAGTGACTACGTTGTTGGCGCGGAACGCGTTATGGGCTGCCCTAAAAGTGCGTTGTCCCCGCCGTGTCCCCGCTTTTGTACACAAAATTTTTTGGACATGTGACGGGGATCGGCAGGCGCCGATGCCGGGTAAATCCGCGGCTTTTCGAGATAGATTGGTGAACCCGGAGGGGATCGAACCCTCGACCCTCTGATTAAAAGTTCCTGGCTGGATTGGGGTCCGCAATCCGACGATAAGGCCCCGACCCCCTAGTAATCCATCTTCCAGTTGACGCCCATGCCCTCACTGCGGGTTCCCGCCGAGCTTTCGACATTCACATGCGGCAGCACCTCGATCTCGACCTTGCTGCGCGTCTCGCCCGACAGACCCTGCTCGGCGCCGACATAGATGCCGCTCGCGATATATTTGCCGCCGGACACGCCGGTATTCGTCATGCCGCCGTTGCCGCCGGTTGAATCCGTGCGCCGGCTCGGCTGCAGGCTATCGTTCTGATCCATGCTGCCGATATTGAGCACGTCAAGGCCGAGCTTGTGCCGGACCTTGTCGAGCATGCCGGGGCCGCCGCTCGACAATGTGGCCGCGGCTTGCGCCAGCTGGACGCCTTGCGCGGGGTTCAACTTCGTCATCTCGCGGCCGAAGATCAGCCGCGACAGGATCTCGTCCTGCGGCATGGCCGGCTCGGAGGACAGCGTGATCTTCAGGTCGGCCGGCGTGCCGGTCGCCCCGACGTGAAACGTCGCGTCGGACGTCGTGGTGTCCGCCAGCACGTCGATCACAGGCTCGATCTTGTGGCCGCCGGTGAACGTGACGGTGCCGCGGCTGAGCGCCATATCCTTGCCGAAGAACGAGAACTTGCCCTTCACCACCTTGAGCGCGCCGGTGACCTCGGGGGCGGCACTGGTGCCGCGCACCTGCACGTCGCCCTGCCACTCGCTGTCGAGGCCACGGCCGCGCACGAAGGTGCGGCCGGGCACATGGACGGCAATGTCCAGCGTGGCCGCGCCGCCGCCGGATGAAGCCATCGCCTCCTCCGGCCGCTGCAGCACCGCGCCGGTCGAGGAATCGATCACGGTCACCGGAATCTTTTTCGCCGCCGACGGCGGCGGATCGGGGATGAAGATCTCGGCCTTGTCGACGGTGAGGCGCGCGACCACGATCGGAGCGGTCGCCGCGCCGGTGATGGTGGTGCTGCCGCTCGCGGTCAGCGACGCATCGCTGCGGCGCAGCGCCTGGAACCCGGTGAGGGTGGCGGTGAGATCCAACGCCGGTGCCGTGGCCGCCGCGAACGACACGGCACCGCTGCCGCTGAGCCGGCCGGTGGCGCCGTCGGTGGCGTCGAGCCGGCGCAGCACGATCCGGTTGCGATCGCCGGCGACATCGATCGCCACCGCATCGAGCAGCAGACCGGTGGCCAGGCTTTCGTAGCGCCCCTGCTCGAGCGTCAGGCTGCCGGCCACCTGCGGCCGCGCCGGTGGCCCGGCGGCGTCCATGGCCAGCCGGAAATGACCGGCCAGGCGGTCGCCGCCGAGCGGCAGAAAGTCGGCGAGGCGGGCCAAGTCGCCTTCGCCCCTGACCTGCAGCGCCATGTCGCGGCTGTCGGCCAAGGTGGCCATCCCCGGCCGCGGCCCAAACGCCACCGGCAAGGTGCCGGACGCGGACAGGAGGGATGTCCCCGCGGTCTTCAGCGTGAGGCCAACCGCGACCTGCGCCGGCGCCACGTCGGCGCTCGCGGTGAAGCCGAGCGTCGCGGCGCCGCGGCGGGCCGGACCCGCGCGCAGGTCGCGGCCGTCGACGCTGAGCCGACCGCGCGGCTGCGCGGCCGGGCCGGCGAGATTGACGCTGATGTCGAGCGCGCCGCTGACGTCATCGCGCCCGGCGAAATGGGCGCCGAGCCCCACCGGCAGAGCGTGGCCGTCGAGGTCAACGGCAAGCGACCGCTCGTCGAGCTTGACGGCGCCCGTAAGCCGGCCGTCGCCGACGGCCACGGCAAGATCGGCCAGCGACAAGGCCGGCCCGCGCGCGCTGATCTGGAGCGGGCGCTCAAAGCGCACCGGCGTGTCGGCGACGCGGCCATTGAGCCGCGCCACGGTCGCGCGCGTCGTGCCATGGTCGAGCACGATTTCGCCGCCGGTCGTGAGCGCGATCGGGCCCTTGTAGTTGCCGTCGACATCGACGTCGAAGGCGAAGCGGTCGGGCTGGCGCGACCGGCTGGTGAGCCTCAGCTCCCGGATATGCGCGCCCGACGCGGTGACGCCGCCGGCCGTGAGCTCGATGGTGCCGGCCGGGCGGCGCAGGACATCGCTCAAGCGGCCGCTGGCGGCCACCTGCTTGATGCCCGCCGGCTCGGCGCCGGGCGCGCCGGCGCTGAGATCGTGACCGGCGAGACTGAACTCGACCGCCTGGCCGCGCTCGGCTGACAGAGCCAACTTGAGGTCGGCCCGGCCGCCCAGCGCCATGCCGGCGAGCGGCGACCAGGGGCGGAGATCGGGAACGGTCCCGCTCACCTGGCCGCTGGTGAGCAGCGTGTCCAGCGCGGTCCGCAGCCGCGCCTCGAGCGTGCTGGCACCGGCTTTGACCCTGAGCAGCGGGACGGTCAGGGTCTTGCGATCGCGCGACAACCCGCCCTCCCCGTCGACGGTCACCGCGAGACCCTGCGACTGCAGATCGGCGTGCAACGAGGCGGACGGAGCGTCGGCCGCCTTCGCCTGCAAGCGCGCCGAGGCGCGATCGAGGCGCGCGGTCTGCCAGGCCAGATTGGCCCCATCAGCGTGCGCGTCAAGAACCGGAGCGTCGAGGGTGCCGCGCAGCTGGCCGTCGAGGCCCAGCCGGCCGGACGCGGCCATCCCGGCCTGGCGGAGCACCGAGAGATCGTCGACCGACACGGCGAAGTTGGCGCTGAGCTCACGCGTCGCCAGATCGGTTTCGCCGCCGGCGGTCAGACGGGCGTTCGCCAGCGTGAGCGACGCCTTGTCCAGCCGCACCTTGCCGTCGCCGCCCCGCGCCGCGTTCCCGGCGAGGCGCAGCTTCCCGCCAATCAGCGCATCCGCCGCCGGCATACCGGTCGCAAGATCGTCAAGCCGGCCGCGCAGGCTCACCGTCGCGGCACCGCTGAGATTGCCGTCGGCGGTGACGTCGATCTGCCCGTGACCTTTCAGTCCCGGAACGGCGGGATCGGCCAGGCCTTCGAGTGCGGCGACGATCAGCTGCAGTGCCGCGTTCACATCCCGGGAGCGGCGGTCGAGCGATCCGTCACCCGCGAGCTTGAGCCCGGCACTCGACACCGCGAGCTCGGTCAGCGCCAGCTTCTCGAACACGGCATCGCTGGTGGCCACGAGGCGCCACGTCACGTCATCGCCGAGGTGGCCCGCCAGCGGCTCCGTTCCGGCGCGCAGGCCGGCGAGCCGGCCGTCGCCCTCGACCCGGTAACCGTGGTCCGACAAAACAGTTGCGACGACGCGAGCCGACGCCTCATTGGCCGCGGTCCCGGCGACGGCGAGCCCGCCACCCTGCAGCTGGAGCTCGGCGCGCAGCGCCTCGAGCGGGCCTTTTGCGTCCAGCGTCACGTTCGCGGTACCGGCGAGCGGCTGGCCGATCATGTCCGACAGCGGCGCCAGATCAGGCAGGCCCAGGCGCAGCGATGCCTCGACCAGGTTGTCGCGCGAACGGTACAGGGCGTTGCCTTCGGCCTGGAACGCATCGCTATGGAGCCGCAGCTCATCCAGCGACAGGCCTCCCTCTTCGATGTCGCGCGCCGCCACGTGAAAGCCCAGCGAGGCGCCGAGCAGCGGCGCCAAGTTTGCCGGCAGCAGCCGCGCTCCGTCGAGCTCGCCGTCGGTCTCGAACACCACCGCGTCGCGGTCGGCGGCGAGATGGAGCGACGCCTCGAGCCGCGCGCGCTCGCCGAGCGCAGCGGACAGGCGGCCCCGCCAGTCGGCGGGCTCATGCGGCACCGATGCGTCGTCGTCGGCGATGCGCAACCGCAGCGGCAACGCCTCGCCGAGCTGGCGGCGGAGCAGCAGGCCGCGCGGGTCGTCGACATTGGCCTGCACACCGGCTTGTGACGGGGACAGATCGAAGCGCAGCTCGGCGCGGGCCGGCGTCGCGTCCAGCTCCACGACATCGAGGTCGAGCCGCACGCCGCGCCCGACCACGCGGGCGGCGGCGGTCACCGTCCACGCCGTCGGCTCGCCGAACATCCCGGCCGGCAGAGCCACCGACCCGAGGCTGAAGCTCCGCACATCGACATCCAGCGGCAGCGACGGCAGGCTGAGCGAGCGACCCGCCGGCGGCTCGCTTGCGGGCGCGCGTGCCGCTGCCGGCGTCGCCGGGATCGGTGGGCGAAGAACTTCGATCGCGGCGACCGAGAGGCTGTCGACGGTGAGGCGGCGGCGCAGCAGGTCCCGCGGCGCCAGATCGAGATTCACGTCGCGGAGGCTCGCCCACACGCCGTCCAGATCGACAAGCTCGATGCGGCCGATGACCGGATGGAACGGCAGGCGTCCGCCGATCCCCGTCGCCTGCGCGCGGCCGGCGGCGACCCGGTTGATCGCCGCCGCGAGCCAGGCCTTGCCACTGTCCGTATCGAGCCAGGCGCTGGCGGCGACCATTGTGACGGCGAGCACGACCAGCACCCCGACAAGTCCCACGGCGATGCGTTTCAACCAGCGCATGGCGCCGCCTCAGAACGCCTGCCCGACGCTGATATAGAGCTGGAACGCGCTGTCGCTCGGCCGCTTGTTGAGCGGAAACGCGACGTCGAGCCGGAGCGGCCCGATCGGGCTGTAATAGCGGCCGCCGAGGCCGGCGCCGTAGAACAGCTCGGATGCCGGATTCGGGAACGTCGTCCGATAGGCGCTGCCGGCGTCGAAAAACGGCACGATGCCGATCGCCTCGGTGATCTTGACGCGCAGCTCGACGCCGAATTCGAGGCTGGACACACCACCCGTCGGAAGATTGCCCGAGCCGAGCGGCCCCGCGCGCTGATAGCCGAAGCCGCGGACCGACCCGCCGCCGCCGACATAAAGACGCTTGTCGGCCGGCAGGCGGTTGGTCGATTCGCCGACGATCGACCCGATGCCGCCGAACCCTGCCAGGATATAGCGGCCATCCGGATCGAGCGGCTGATAGGCGCTCCCTTTGCCTTGGATGGTGGCAAAGTTCACGTTGATCCCGGCGACATGGGCGTACGGCGTCAGCGACAGCGTCTCACGATGGCCGCGCGACGGATTCAGCCTGTCGTCGGTCTGGTCGAGGCGCGCATACAGCGGGACGCCGAGCAGCGAGTAATTCACCTGCGACGGCACCTCGTCGAACAGAGCTCTTTGCGTGACCCGCGCCGTCTCGAACTGCAGACCGCCGCCGAGGCTCAGCTGCTCATCGAAACGGCGATCGAGCCCGGAGAACAGCCGCAGCTTCTTGCTGTCGTACGGGTCGGGCCGGTCATCCGAAAGCTCTGCCTCGGCCACGAAATCCTGGTCCGGCCGCAGCACGTCGGGCTTGCGAAAGCGGCTCAAGGCGGCGAAGCGCTGCTGCGCAACCTCGGCCTGGAAGCGCAGGCTCTCGCCGCCGCCGGAGAGGTTGCGATGTTCCCAGTACGCCCGGCTGCCGAACCCCTGGCTGGTGTCGTAATAGAGGCCGACGCCGATCGAGCGGCGCGCGCGCTCGACCAACACGATCGTCATCGGCACTTCGTCGTTGTCGGGCTGCGGCGGGCCGAGATCGATCGTGGCGCTTGCGAACAGGCCGCTGTCGATGAGCGCCTTGCGGGTCTGGGCGACCCGGCGCCCGTCGTACAGATCGCCCTCGCGCCATTTCACCCGCCGCTCGACATACGCTGGATCGAGAAGCTCGAGGCCGGTGATGGTATGCGGCCCGAAGCGCACCAGCGGCCCCGTGTCGACCACGTAGGTGACGGCCATCTCCTTGGTCGCGCGGTCGAGCACGACCTTGCGGTCCGTCACCTTGGCGAAGGGCCGGCCTTCATTGGCGTAGTACTCGACGATCAGCGGTTCGGCCGCGACGATCCGCTCGGTCAGCGCCGGCCCGCCGAGCTTCAACCCGAACGCCGCCGGCGAGCGGTCGGCCAGCGGTGGCGGGGGAGTGCCCGACGGCGTCGTCAGGTCGACGGACGCGAGATGGTAAAGCGGACCCGGGCGCACGGTGATGGTGACGGTCACCGGCTTGGCGCCCTCGTCGATCGAGTAATCGAGCTCGGCTTCCCAGTAGCCGGCGCCGTGCACCGCCGGCCGAAGCTTGTCGAGGTCGTCGCGGGCGCGCTGATCCAGGCCGGCGACGGTATCGGGCGGCTTGTTCTTCAGCACGAACAACTGCGACAGGCCCTTGAGCGTGCTCATGAGCTTCGAATCTGCAACGCCTTCAATACGCGGTGTGTATTTCACAGCCGCGTGTGCGGACGCGATCGGCAGCAGCAAAGCCCCCAACAGGTACAACAGGAGAGACCCCGGACGGTTCCGCATGGGCGAAACGCGGCGGCGTCCGGGTTCGTTGTGTCTGCACGTAACGCAGAGCACGGCCACGGGCTTAGACCTCGACAGGCCCCCGTGCCAACGTGCCCGCAAATCAGGCCGCACACAAGCTCGGCCGGCGCGATCGGTCGGGCCAATTTCAAATGAGCCCATTCCGCGCGGAACCGATACCGCGGGCCGAAGTTTCTCCCTCGTGGGGGCGTGTCTCCCGGGCTTTCGGCGAGGAACAAATGCGCAAACAGCTTTTGCTCGCGAGGATCCTGACCGTGATGGGCCTGACCGTGGTGGCCAGCCCCGCGGTCCAGGCGGCGGGCTGCATGGACGAGGTAGAGCGCGTCGCGCAAAGCCTTGGCCTGTCGAAATCGCTTCCGGGGTCCATTCCCGGCCTGTCCAAGGGCGAAGCGCCAGCGACGACCGAATCGCGCGGGATTCCGCCCGAAGTCACGTCGCGCCTGACCGGCACCGGAACACCGTCCGCCAATCCGGCCGGCCGGCAGGGCGAGGCGCTGGGGCTGCTGCAATCGGCGCGCGCCGCCAGCGCGCAGGGCAACGAGCCGGAATGTTTCGCGCAGCTCGCCAAGGCCCGCTCGATGCTCGGGGGCAAGTGATCCCGGCGCCGGGCTGAGCGCCCTGCCACGGCCGATCACTGGCGTCGGATCGGTTCAGCCTGTAATCAAGGGCGAATGGAAAACGACGAACACGACATCCGCAGGGTCGTTGACACTTGGCTTACCGCCAGCAAGGCCGGTGACCTTGGCACGCTTCTGAATCTCATGGCTGACGACGTCGTTTTCATGGTTTCGGGGCGGGAGTCTTTCGGGAAGGACGCCTTCGCCGCGAGCAGCCGACAGATGATCGGCATGCGATTTGACGCGACGAGCGACATCCAGGAAATCGAGGTGCATGGCGACGTGGCCTGGATGCGCAACCATTTGACGGTCACCGTGACGCCGCCCGACGCGGCACCGGTGACGCGCGCCGGCTACACCCTGACGATCTTGCGCAAGATGTCCGACGGCAGCTGGGTGATCGCGCGCGACGCCAACCTGCTCACCGTGAAAGCGTAGCCCTCGGCTTGTCGGACACGGCGGCTTGCCCGCGCCGCAAGTCCGAGTCAGAGTCCGACTTCAGCCATTCATCAACGGGAGGGATTAGCCGTGCTGACACTCTATTACGGCCGCGGAGCATGCTCGATGGCCGCCCATATCGTGCTCGAGGAGAGCGGCGAAAAATACGAACCGCACCCGGTCGATCTCGCCAATGGCGAGCAGCGCACGGACGCGTATCTCAAGGTCAACCGCCAGGGACGCGTGCCGGCGCTGCGCCTCGACAGCGGTGACGTCCTCACCGAGAACACGGCGATCCTGCCGTATCTGGGCAAGCGCTTTAAGCAGTGGCCGGCCGAGCCGGTCGCGGAGGCCAAAGCGCTGTCGCTGATCGGGTTCTTCGCCGCCAGCGTGCATCCGGCGCATGCGCATGTCGGCCGCCCTGAGCGCTATGCCACCGACACGGCCGCATACCCGACCATCAAGGAGGCCGGGCTGAAGGCGTTTCACGGCTACCTGAAGCAGATCGACGAGATGCTGGCCGGCCGTCAGTGGTTCGGCGAGCAGTACTCCGCCGTCGATCCCTATGGGCTCGTGTTCTACACCTGGGGTGTCCGGCGCGAGCTGCCGGTGGGCGAACTCAAGAACTACACCGCGTTCAAGGACCGCATGCTGCGGCGGCCGGCGGTGCAGCGCGTCCTCGCCGACGAGAAGGTGAAGGTCTGACCGGCCGGGCGCGCGGTCAACGCCGCGCGCCCTCTCACTTCGTCGGCGGTCGGCCGCCAGTCACCTCGAGCTGCACGTCGACATTGTTGCGGGTCGCGTGCGAGTACGGACAGATCTTCTCGTGCGCGTCTTTGGCCAGAGCCGCGAGATCGGCCTGCGGCAGGCTCCTGTCCTCGACCTGCAGCTTGACCGCCAGACCGAAGCCGCCGGCCTCGCGCGGGCCGATGCTCACCGCACAGGTGATCTTCGCCTTGCTCGCGTCCTTCTTCTGCTGCTTGGCGATGAAATCGAGCGCCCCGCCGAAGCACGCCGCATAGCCGGCGGCGAAGAGATGTTCGGGCGTCGCGGTGCCGGGCTTGCCCGGCCCGCCCATGGCCTTCGGCACCGAGAGATCGGCTTTGACGATGCCGTCGCTGGATTCGGTATGTCCGTTGCGGCCGCCGGTCGCCGAGGCTGTGGCGGTGAAAAGCGGCTTGATCTTGTCGGCCATGATGATCCCTCCAGTGGGGGTTGGGGAGAGATCCCGAGTATACGCTAGCCCCGCTCCGCCTGCTTGTGCCAGACGACGTAAATCACGATAAGCCCGATCGCAAGCGCGAACCACGTGATGGCGTATTGCAGATGCGGGCTCGGCAGTGCGATTTGCGTCTGGCCGCCGACGGGCAGACCGGCGGGATTGGGCGTCGCGTCCGCCTCGAGATAGAACGTCGCCGGCGGATCGAGCCCGGCGGCCTTGGACATCGCCGGCAGATCGAACCAGAACCAGGCGTTGCGCGCCGGATCGTTGTCCGGCATCAGCCAGCCATGGCGCGCATCCTGGCGCAGGAACGCGGTCACGGTCACGGGTTCCGCGGGCTCGCTCTCCGGACGGGTCGCCGGCGCCTTGTGGTCGGTGGGCACCCAGCCGCGATTGATCAGGACCGGCGGGCCGTTGTCGCGGATCAGCGGCGTGATCAGATAGTAGCCGTCGTTGCCGCGCTGCGAGCGGCCATACATGTAGAGCTCGCGCTCATGCGCGAAGCGGCCGTGCACGCGCACGCGGTGGAAGTCGAAAGCGGCGAGATCGCCCGGATCGGCCGGCAGATCGACCGGGGCCTCGGCCGCGCGCTGGGCGCGATAGGCGTTGATCGCGTTCTTCTCCTGGAGGCGGGCGACCTGCCAGGCGCCGAGCCCGAGCAGCGCCAGCAGGAGGGGCACGGTGACCAGGGTCGGGCCGAGGCGCGGCCGAAACGACAGCTGACGGAGCACGCCGCTAGAGGGCATCGGAACCCGACGCGCGATGGCAGAACTGGAGCGCCACCAGCGTCGCCTTGAAGATCCGCAGCATGAGCACGGCCCCCACCAAGATGAAGCCCGGCCACAAGAGTGCATGCACCCACAGCGGCGGGGAGAACTTGACCTCGACGATCAGCGCCGCCCCGACCACGAGAAAGCCCAGGATCAGGATGACGAAGACCGCGGGCCCGTCGCCGGCATCCTGGGCCTTGAGGTCCAGCCCGCAGACCGCGCAGCGCTCGCGCACCGTGAGCAGGCCGTCATAGAGCGGCCCGTCGCCGCAGCGCGGGCAGCGGCAGCGCAGGCCGGTGGAAAGCCAGGAGGCCGGGAGGCCTGGGTGCTCACTCATCGCGCGATGCACCCCCCTCACCCTACCCTCTCCCCCCGCGAGCGGGTGGAGAGGGAATTTTTTGGATCAATGTTCCGCCAGCGTCGCGCCGTGCGAGCCCCACCAGTAGATGCAGCAGAACAGGAACAGCCACACCACGTCGACGAAGTGCCAGTACCAGGCCGCGGCCTCGAAGCCGAAATGCCGCTCCGGCGTGAACTGGCCTTTCAGCGCGCGGATGAGGCACACGGTCAGGAAGGTCGTCCCGATGATGACGTGGAAGCCGTGGAAGCCGGTGGCCATGAAGAAGGTCGACGGATAGATGCCGCCTTTGAACGCGAACGGCGCGTGGCTGTACTCGTAGGCCTGGCAGGCGGTGAACGCGACGCCCAGCACGACCGTCAGCGCCAGACCGTAGATCAGAGACGGCCGGTTGTTCTCGCGCAAGGCGTGGTGCGCCCAGGTGACCGTGGTGCCCGATGTCAGCAGGATCAGCGTGTTGAGGAACGGCAGATCCCAGGGATTGAAGACATGGATCTCCTTGGGCGGCCAGACGTCGCTGTTCGCATGCTCGGGGAACAGGGCGAAGTTGAAGAACGCCCAGAAGAACGCGACAAAGAACATCACCTCGGAGGCGATGAACAGGAACATGCCGTAGCGCAGGCCGAGCCGGGTCGGCGGCGTCAGCACGTGCCGGTTGCTCGATTCGTCGGCGACCGTGATCCACCACCCCGCCATGGTGAACAAGACCAGCAGGAGGCCCGGGGCGATGACCCACGCGCCGAGCTTCGTCAGGGTCGGCTCGAGGCCGCTGCCCCACATGTCGGGGTGCATATAGGCAAGCGCGCCGGCAAACATGATGAACGCCGAGATGGAGCCGATGATCGGCCACGGGCTCGGGTCCGGAACGTAATAGGGCTGCTTGATGCCGCTGCCGGTGATCGTCGCCATGATGCTCTCTACTCCCTGACTATCGAGTGCGGCCGCCGCCGCAAAGCTCAGTTGATCCGTTGCGCCGCCGGCGCGCCATCGCCCGCCGGTGCGCTCGAAAGCTTGTCCAGCCGCGCCTTCTCGTCCTTGGCGCGGAAAAACGTATACGACAAGGTGATGGTCGAGACATCGCGCAGGTTCGGATCCTTGTCGATCGCCGGATCGACGAAGAACGACACGCCCATGTCGACGCTTTCACCGGGGTTCAGCGTCTGCTCGTTGAAGCAGAAGCAGGCGATTTTCTTGAAATAGGGGCCGGCCTTGAACGGCGTCACGTTGAACGTGGCGACGCCCACGCTCGGCTGCGGGCCCACGTTCCTGGCATGGAAATAGACCAGGCGGTCCTCGCCGACATGCACCCGGACCCGCGATTCGTCGGGGACGCGGAAGTCCCACGGCAGATCCTGCCCCGCCACGTCGGCGTTGAAGCGCACCGTCACCACGCGCTGGCCGATCGCGGCCGGCGCCGTTTCGGCGCGCTGGGTCGTCCCGCCATAGCCGGTCACCTGGCAAAACACGCGATAGAGCGGGACGGCGGCGAAGGCGAGACCAGCCATCGCGACCACGATGGCGCCCATCGCCAGCGCGGTCCGCCGATTGGCCGAGTTGCGCGCTCCGCTCATTTCACGGCACCACCCATGCGCACGATGGTGATGATGAAGAACAGCACCGCGACCCCCGCGATGGTCAGGCCGATCGCGATATTCTTGGCGCGACGCCGGCGGAGGAATTCATCGACGCTCATCACGGCATCCATCACGAGACCACCGTCGGAACGCGGTCCAGCATCAAGAGCGCGAACAACAGGAAGAGGTAGGCGATCGAATACCCGAACAGCCGCTTTGCCGCCGTCTCCCCAGTGTCACGCCACACCGCGATGGCGCCGGCGAGGAACACCAGCCCGAGGACGGCAGCCCCGGCGAGATACAGAGCACCGGCGAGGCCCAGGAGCCAGGGGATCGCCGTCAGCGGCAGCATGACGAGCGTATAGAACAGGATCTGCCGCCGCGTCTCCGCGGGGCCGGCGGTCACCGGCAGCATCGGAATCCCGGCCTTGGCCCCGCCGCACCGCCGATCACGATGTTCTGCGGCGTCCGGCGCTTGAGCCAGATCGTGTAGACGAAGACGTAAAAGCAGATCGACAGCGTAAGCAGCGCCGCGGCGACAATATTGACCGCCAGCGCCATCACGACCACCGACCCGATCGAGAGCACGACGCCGAAGCCGAGCGCCTCCGCCGGGTCCATGCGGCCGGCCGGGATCGGACGATCGCGCGTGCGCACCATCAGCGCGTCGACGTCGCTCTCGTACCACATGTTGATGGCACCGGCCGCACCGGCAGCGACGGCGATGCACAGGATCGCGATCGCCGCCAGTACCGGGTGCAGCGAGCCAGGCGCCATCACCAGGCCAACAAAGCCGGTGAACACGACCAAACTCATCACCCGCGGCTTCAGCAGCGCCACGAAGTCGCGGATCTCGGCACCCTCGAACGGCGCACCGGCGGCAATACCGGCCGTGAGCGGACGATCGGACAACGCTCTCTCCTTATGTCAGCGCGTGGGCGGGGCTCAGTGCCGTGCCTCGGCCGGGATGCGCGGCAGTTCCTCGTAGGTGTGGAACGGCGGCGGCGACGAATGCGTCCACTCCAACGTCGTGGCACCCTCGCCCCACGGATTCGCCGCCGCCTTGCGGCCGGCCACCAGCGAGTAAATCGTCATGAACACGAAGAAGATCGTGGCCGTGAACGACAGATAGGCGCCGAACGAGCTGATCTCGTTCCAGCCGTGGAAGGCGTCCGGATAGTCCGGGATGCGCCGCGGCATGCCGGCGAGGCCGAGGAAGTGCTGCGGGAAGAAGGTCAGGTTGACGCCGATGAAGGTCGCCCAGAAGTGGATCTTCCCCGCCCATTCCGGGAACTCGCGGCCGAACATCTTCCCGAACCAGTAGTAGAAGCCGCAGAAGATGCCGAACACCGCGCCAAGGCTGAGCACGTAATGGAAGTGCGCGACCACGTAGTAGGTGTTGTGGAGTGCGATGTCGACGCCGGCGTTCGCCAGCACCACGCCGGTGACGCCGCCAACCGTGAACAGGAAGATGAGGCCGATCGCCCACAGCATGGGCGTATCGAACCTCAGCGATCCGCCCCACATGGTGGCGATCCACGAGAAGATCTTGATGCCGGTCGGCACCGCGATGACCATCGTCGCCGCCACGAAATAGGCGCGCGTGTCGACGTCGAGGCCGACCGTGTACATGTGGTGCGCCCAGACGACGAAGCCGATCACGCCGATCGCCACCATGGCGTACGCCATGCCGAGATAGCCGAACACCGGCTTGTTCGAGAAGGTCGAGATAACCTGGCTGATGATCCCGAAGGCCGGCAGGATCATGATGTACACCTCGGGATGGCCGAAGAACCAGAACAGGTGCAGGAACAGGATCGGATCGCCGCCGCCGGCCGGATCGAAGAATGCCGTGCCGAAATTGCGGTCGGTGAGCAGCATGGTAATGGCGCCGGCCAGCACCGGCAGCGCCAGCAGCAGCAGAAACGCGGTGACCAGCTGCGACCAGACGAAGAGCGGCATCCGGTGCAAGGTCATGCCCGGGGCGCGCATATTGAAGATCGTGGTGATGAAGTTGATGGACGCGAGGATCGACGAGGCACCCGCGAGGTGCAGCGAGAAAATCGCCATGTCGACCGCGGGCCCGGGCGAGCCGATCGCCCCCGACAGCGGCGGATAGACCGTCCACCCCACCCCGGCGCCGCCGCCGACCAGCGCCGAGCCGAGCAGCAGCAGGAACGCCGGCGGCAGCAGCCAGAAGCTGATGTTGTTCATGCGCGGAAACGCCATGTCCGGCGCCCCGATCATCAGCGGGATGAACCAGTTGCCGAAGCCGCCGATGAGGGCCGGCATGACGGTGAAGAACACCATGATCAAGCCGTGGGCGGTGATGACCATGTTCCAGAAATGGCCGTCGGGCACCAACTGCAGCCCGGGGTTCTGAAGCTCCGCCCGCATGTAGACCGAGGCGGCGCCGCCGAGCAGGCCCGCGATCATCGAGAACACCAGGTACATCGTGCCGATGTCCTTGTGGTTCGTCGAATACAGCCAGCGCCGCCAGCCGGTCGGATGGTGGTCGTGGTGGTCGGCGTGGTCAGCGGTCTTGCTGCCGAAATAGCTGCTCATCGTTCGTGTCCTCGTTCAGGCTTACTGCGCCGCTGCGGATGACGTCGCGGCGACGCGGACGGAGGCGTTCTCCGGCTTATCAGACGGCGCCGCCGCGAACTTCTTCTTGGCGTCCACGAGCCAGCGCTTGAAGTCGTCCTTCGACAGCGCCTCGACGGCGATCGGCATATAGGCGTGATTGGTGCCGCAGATCTGGTTGCAGGCACCGTAATAGACGCCCGGCCGGTCGATATTCACCCAGGTCTCGTTCACCCGGCCCGGCACCGCATAGATCTGGAAGCCGAGCGAGGAAACGAAGAACGAATGCATGACATCGGTCCCGTTGACGAGGATCCGCACGTCGGTGTTGACCGGCAGCACCAGCCGGTTGTCGACCTCGAGCATACGCAGCTGACCGGGCTTCAGATCCGAGTCCTGGACCATGTAGCTGTCGAACTGGATGTCGCCGTTATCGGGATACTCGTAGGACCAGTACCATTGATGCCCGGTGACCTTCAGCGTCATCTCGGCATTCGGCGCGCGGTCCTCGAAATAGAGCAGCTTGAAGGACGGGATCGCGATCACCACCAGGATGACGACCGGCAGCACCGTCCATAGGATCTCGATCAGGGTGTTATGGGTGGTGCGGGTCGGCACGGGGTGCGCCGAGGCGCGAAAGCGCACCATCGTGTAGACCAGGAGCCCCAGCACGAACAGCGTGATCACCGTGATGATGACCAGCAACAGGTCGTGAAGGGCGTGGATGCGGTCCTTCACCTCGGAGGCCGGCGCCTGCATGCCGAACTGCCAGGGCTGCGGATACTGGGCGCTGGACGGACCGGCGAAAACCGCGAAATTCACGAACACGAAAAGCGCAAAGACCGCCCGAGCGGCGGCACGTTTCAGCACACGGATGATCATTCTATGTCCTTAAGAGACGACCCGAGTTCCCGGCGTCAGCGACGGCGCGGAACACGAGATAAGTCCTGCCGAAAGCAAACGCATGCAGCCGACAGGCCGACCCAGCCCCCAAGGGTTGCGCCCGCCGTCTGGCCCTGCAGTGCACAATTTATATCAGCATTCCTTCGATCTACAAGCCGAACCGCGCGCCAAAATTCCACCGGAAAGACGGGGTTTTTGCTCCGCCGCCAAGACCTTGCGGCGCAGTCGCACGGCTTCGCCGGCACGCCGCGCCGGTGGCCCAAGTCGCGGGCCGGGGCTGCAAAAGGCCGCGGCGACCCACTATGTTGAAGTGATCCACAGCCGCCTTCTGGACTCCCGGCCCGCCGGGAGTGACCATGGGCGCAGCCCCCCGCGCCCAACTTGCGTCCCAATGGGAGTTTCCGATGACCGACCTCACCCGCACCGACGAGATCTTCTTCACCCGCGCGGGGCTCGACCGGGGCCGGCTGGAGCGGCAGGTCGCCGAGGCGCTGTCGGGGGCCGATGACGGCGAGCTGTTCCTGGAGTATCGGCAGTCCGAAAGCCTGGCCTTCGACGACGGGCGGCTGAAGAACGCCTCGTTCGATACCAGCCAAGGCTTCGGGTTGCGCGCGGTGCTCGGGGAATCGGCGGGCTACGCACATGCCACCGAGCTGTCGCACGATGCCGTAACGCGCGCGGCACGTACCATTCAGGCGGTGAAGTCCGGAGCGGCGGGCACAGTGGCCGAGCCGCCGGCCGGTACCAACAAGCAGTTCTATACCGACGAGAATCCACTCGGCACCATGGAATTCGCCGACAAGGTGAAGCTCCTGTCGGAAATCGATGCCTATGCGCGCGCCAAGGACAGCCGGGTGCGCCAGGTCATGGCCTCGATCGCCGGCGAATGGCAGGCGGTGCAGATCATCCGCGCCGACGGTCGCCGCGTCGCCGACGTCCGGCCGCTGGTCCGGGTCAACGTCGCCGTGATGGTCGGCGAGGGCGACCGCCAGGAGACCGGCAGCTACGGCTGGGGCGGACGGTTCGGCTTCGGCCGCGTCATCAGCCCCGACCAGTGGCGCAACGCCGCCGACGAGGCGCTGCGGCAGGCGCTGGTGAATCTGTCCGCCATCCCGGCCCCCGCCGGCGAAATGGCGGTGGTGCTGGGGCCGGGCTGGCCGGGTGTGATGCTCCATGAAGCCGTCGGCCATGGGCTCGAAGGCGACTTCAACCGCAAGAAGACGTCGGCGTTCGCCGGACTGCTCGGCCAGCGGATCGCCGCCCCTGGGGTCACGGTGGTCGACGACGGAACGATGCCGGACCGCCGCGGCTCGCTCACCATCGACGACGAGGGCACACCCACCGAGCGCACGGTGCTGATCGACGACGGTGTCCTGGTCGGATTCATGCAGGACCGCCAGAACGCCCGGCTCATGGGCATGAAGCCGACCGGCAACGGACGGCGCGAAAGCTTCGCCCATCACCCGATGCCGCGCATGCGCAACACCTACATGCTGGGCGGCAAGCACGAGCCCGAGGAGATCATCCGCAGCGTCAAGCGCGGACTCTATGCGGTGAATTTCGGCGGCGGCCAGGTCGACATCACGTCCGGCAAGTTCGTGTTCAACGCCGCCGAGGCCTATCTGATCGAGAACGGAAAGGTCGGCCCGGCGGTCAAAGGCGCCATGATCATCGGCAACGGCCCCGAGGCGCTGAAGCACGTGAAGATGATCGGCAACGACATGGGCCTCGATCCCGGCATCGGCACCTGCGGCAAGGACGGCCAGGGTGTGCCGGTCGGAGTCGGCCAGCCGACCATGCTGATCGACCGGCTGACCGTCGGCGGCACGGCGGCGTGAGTCCGATGCCCCTCTCCGCACGAAGTGGGGAGAGGGAGGGACCCATTGCAAAGCAATGGGAGGGTGAGGTGTCGCGCCGCAAGACCCACCTCACCCGCTCGCGGAGCCTGTCCTTGGGCCGCGCTTCGCGCGGACCCGAGGGCTCGCACATTTTATGACTGATCCCCCCTTCGTTCGCGTTCGCATCCGCTCACGCGAACGGCTCCCCCCTAAAGGGCGGAGAGGGTTTTAACGAATATGAGCCCGCGCGATGAGGTGATCGAGGGGCATGGGGGTGCGAGGGAACTGGTCGCGTTCACCGACCCGGACGCGGCGTGCGCGCGCATCGCCGAGATCTACGACCGCAGCCGGACGGCGATCGTGCAGGCCTTCGCGCAGCGCACGCCGGACCCGGCCGCCGAAGACCATAAGTTGCCCGATTGGGGCCCGCTGATCGGGGCCAACTATCCCTATCTCGGCATCAGCGTCGGCCTGGAGGACCTGCATCCCGACGCCCGCCCGTCGTTCGGCATCATCCTCGACCCGGGCACCTACGGCACGACCCTGACCCGCCCCGACCTGTTCGGCGACTACTACCGGGCCCAGATCGGGCTCCTCATCGAGCGCCACAACGTGCCGGTGGTGGTGGGGATCAGCGACCGGCCGATCCCGCTGCCCTTTGTGGTCGAGGATGCCACGGCCGACGTCACCGAAGCCGACGTGCGCGCGATGCTGGTGCGCTTCGCGCTGCCCGACCTCGCCGCGGTCGACGATTCGATCGCCAACGGCACCTATCGTCCAAAACCCGGCCAGCCGCGGCCGCTGGCGCTGTTTCCCGCCGAGCGCGTCGACTATTCGCTGCACCGCCTGCATCACTACACCGCGACGTCGGTGCGCCACTTCCAGCGCTTCGTGCTGCTGACAAACTATCAGCGCTACGTCGAGGAGTTCCGCGCCTATGCGCGTCAGCAGATCGAGACCGGCGACGAGTACGCGGCGTTCGTCGAGCCGGGCGACGTGGTGACGCCCAACCGCCGGGCGGCCGACCTGGCGCCGTCCGGCACGCCGGGCCAGCACCTGCCGCAGATGCCGGCCTATCACCTGCTGCGCGAAGACGGCAACGGCATCACGCTGGTCAATATCGGCATCGGACCGAGCAACGCCAAGACGATCACCGACCACGTGGCGGTGTTGCGGCCGCATTGCTGGCTGGTGCTCGGCCACTGCGCGGGACTGCGGCGCAGCCAGTATCTCGGCGACTACGTGCTGGCGCATGCGTATCTGCGCGAGGACCACGTGCTCGACCGCGACCTGCCGCTGTCGATCCCGCTGCCGGCGATCGCCGAAATCCAGGTGGCACTCCAGGAGGCGGTGGAGAAGATCACCGGGCTGCGCGGCATCGACCTCAAGACCCGGATGCGCACCGGCACCGTGTTCACCACCGACAACCGGAACTGGGAGCTCCGCTACAGCGAGCTCTACGAGACCCTGAACCAGAGCCGCGCGATCGCGGTCGACATGGAATCGGCGACCGTCGCCGCCAACGGGTTCCGTTTCCGGGTGCCGTACGGGACCCTGCTGTGCGTCTCGGACAAGCCGCTGCACGGCGAGATCAAGCTGCGCGGCATGGCGAACGCCTTCTATCGCGAGCGGATCAGCCAGCACCTGGCGATCGGGCTCGAGGCGCTGTGCATCCTGCGCGAGGGCGGCGAAGCGCGCCTGCACTCGCGCAAGCTCCGCAGCTTCGACGATCCGCCGTTTAGATGATGTAGACCGCCGCGAGCAGATGAAGCCGCATTTCTTCCGCGCCATTCCCGCGCAAAGCGGGAAGCCAGATTTACCACGGAGGCACGGAGATCACGGAGGACTCAAGAGCGTCATAGCGTCTCCGTCTCCTCCGTGTCTCCGTGGTTTAATTCTTCCTGGATGCCCGCTTTCGCGGGCATGACGGATTATGATGGGCGCCCGCTTGAGTTCGAAAGCAAAGCTCAAACTCTCCACCTTTCGCATCGGCGAGAAGCGCAAGCTGGGCGAGGGG